>JACCDN010331277.1_pt1 | contig 61506 bp, 46 predicted proteins | sample 7441691 | NCBI WGS metagenome assembly JACCDN01 (sample SAMN15323439, study PRJNA562643) | freshwater metagenome | isolation source: river surface water | place: USA:Blue River Watershed | collected 2017-08-16 | reverse complement strand
GCTCAAATGCCCGCTGTTACAGTCATTGACGGCAAACCCATGATTGAAAGTATCATTACAAATAAGCCAGTACGTAATACTTTTTATGCCTTTGCACCGCAAAAAGAAGTGCAAGGCGTTAGGTATAATAATTGGAAATTAGTGATTGATAAACGTGGTGGAAAAACCTCGCTGCTACTTTTTAATTTGGCAAATGATCCAAGCGAGTTAAATGATCTTGCATCAAAAAATAAAAATATTGTACAAACAATGTATAACTTAGCTATTGCGGCAGAACAAGCTATTGTAAATAATTTGCCACTGCAAGAAACAAATAACTTTAATTTTTAGCATTGAAAAAAGCAATCATCGTATATCAGTCAATGTTTTTTTGTTGCCTGCTTTTTTGGACATGCACTTCTGGAGACAATGCTGCAAAAGCGATTCAAGATTCTATTCAAGCAAAAAAAGATTCGATATTACATTGTACCAGTAATATTCCAAATCGTTTTGGTGTTAGTGGAACAGACACATCAAGTATTGTAAAAGGTGTTGCAGACAAGGCTGGCATGGTATTTATTAAGGGCGGCACCTATGCCATGGGCGCATCAGATAAAACAGGCCGTGCCGATGAATATCCGCAGCACAATGTAACCGTTTCTAGTTTTTGGATGGACACTACCGAAGTAACCAATGCTCAGTTTGCAAAATTTGTAGCAGCTACTGGCTATGTTACCACCGCCGAAAAAGCACCGGACTGGAATGAAATAAAAAAACAATTACCTCCTGGCACACCAAAGCCTGCACCTGAATTACTCGTGGCATCATCACTAGTATTTGTAATGTCATCTACACCCGTAGATATGAACAACCCTGCATCATGGTGGGCATGGACAAAAGGAGCCAATTGGAAACATCCGCGTGGGCCTGGCAGTAACATTAAAGGAAAAGATAACGAGCCCGTTACACAAGTATCATGGGATGATGCAAATGCTTATGCCCGTTGGGCTGGCAAGCGTTTACCAACAGAGGCAGAGTGGGAATTTGCAGCACGCGGTGGACTCAAAAATCAAACATTTCCTTGGGGTAGTGAGCCCGTAGAAAAAGGTGCGGCTAAAGCTAATATTTGGCAAGGAACTTTTCCAAATACCAACACGGGAGCAGATGGCTATATGCGCATTGCACCCGTTGCAAAATACGCACCCAATGCTTACGGATTATATGATATGAGTGGCAATGTTTGGGAATGGTGTTCCGATTGGTATGATGCCAATTATTATGCAAGTGTTGCAGGACAAAGTTTGCAAAACCCTCTAGGTAGTAATAAAAGTTTTGATCCTGACGAACCAACCATTCCAAAAAAAGTAGTGCGTGGCGGATCTTTTTTATGTCATGCATCATACTGTGCAAGTTACCGTGTATCTGCGCGCATGAAAACGGCCACCGACACCGGACTGGAGCACACTGGATTTAGATGTGTGACAGACGCGTTATCTCAAAAAAAATAATAGCATCTTCACTAGTTAGTGTATTATTTTATCCATAACATCATACTGCAACAGTTCTAGCTTTTTCTATTCTGTTTTTTGGTTATATTGAATCAAAATTGCGTATGAAAAAATGGATCGCTTGCTGCTTAATCATAAGCATGCTGCAGTTGCAACTTACTGCACAAACCTACCAGCCCAATTGGGAGTCCCTAGATTCGAGACCCGTTCCTTCATGGTTTATGAATGAAAAGTTTGGCATTTTTATTCATTGGGGCGCGTATAGTGTTCCATCATGGGGGCCGCAACATAGTTACTCGGAGTGGTACCAAAACGGTTTGCAAGCAGACAAAGACAATGTGCGCAAAAAATTTCACAAACTGCATTATGGTGATATGTCTTACTATGGATTTGGTCCTATGTTTAAGGCAGATCGTTTTGATCCGGATGCCTGGGCTAAAGTGTTTGAGCAGTCTGGTGCAAAATATATTGTACTCACCAGTAAGCACCACGATGGCTTTGCCATGTGGCCTAGTAAAGAAGCAGATAAAACCTGGGGCTTTCCTTGGAACAGCGTAACGAGCGGTCCTAAAAGAGATTTATTGGGTGATTTGTTTAAAGCCGTACGAAAAACAAGCGTGCGCGCCGGTATGTATTATTCACTCTACGAATGGTACAACCCCCTCTATAAATCGGACATCAATAAATACGTAAGCGACCATATGTGGCCACAAATGAAAGACCTCATTAACACCTATCAGCCCGATGTTTTTTGGACAGATGGTGATTGGGATGTGTCGGATGCAAAATGGAAATCGCCGGAGTTTTTAGCATGGCTCTACAACGAAAGTCCAGTAAAAGAAAAGATTGTTACCTATGATAGATGGGGCAGTGGTATTCGTTTTCATCATGGTGGTGTATACACACCAGAGTACCAACCCGATTTAGATTTTGAAGACCATCCATGGGAAGAAAGTAGAGGTATGGGCTACTCTTATGGTTACAATAAAGAAGAAGATATTTGGGATTATAATAGTGCGCAATCGCTGGTGTTAGCATTAGTAGATAAAGTAAGTAGAGGTGGAAATTTTTTATTAGATATTGGACCTGATGATCATGGAAAAATTCCGCCTATTATGCAAGAACGTTTATTGCAAATTGGCGCATGGTTACAAGAAAATGGTGAAGCGATTTACAATACCAGACGCTGGATACGCACGTCGCAAGCAGCAGCTAATAATAGTAAAGAAAAAGATTTTTATTTTACGTATAACCCTAATAGCAATGCATTATACGCTATTGCACCCACATTTAATAATAATGGAGAATACGTAATTAAAGACCTTGATTTACCTGCGGGTACGAGTATTTCTTTTGTTGCAACCAAAGAAAAATGCAACTGGAAAAAACAAGGAAACGATATTGTGGTAACCATGCCCGCATATAAACCAGCCATGATAAAAGCGCCGTATGCATATGCACTAAAAATAGAAAATTTTGGCGCCTTCGCTGCAAAACCTAAAATAGAAATCACGTATTCAAATAGTGCGCAAACACCAACTGTTGCAATTGTTGCACCGGCAGGCGCAGTGGTGCATTATACCACCGATGGAACAAATCCAACCTTGTCGTCACCAACGTATACAAATGCATTTACGCTCGCAAAAACAACACTTGTAAAAGCACAAATTTTTGACGATAAAAAATTACCTGGTAAAGTAGCAGAAGTAACTGCTAAAGCCTATACTTGGATGCCTGCAGTTAAAATAAGTGGCGCTATGCAACCTGGCGTTACTTACAAATATTTTGAAACAAAAGGCAAGCAAAATTTAGGAGCCCTACCATCGTTAACACCAACAGCAACAGGTGTTACATCAGATATTAGTGTAGCTGTAAAAAAACGAGAATCAGAATTTAGTTTGCTATTTGATGGGTATTTGAAAATTGAAAAAGAAGGTATCTATCATTTTACCACACGCTCCGATGATGGTAGTATTTTATACATTGATGACGAAGAAGTCGTAAACAATGATGGCGATCATGGATCTGTGGAAGCAGCCGGAAAAGCAGCCCTTAAAAAAGGATACCATAAAATTAGAGTAGCGTATTATGATGGAAGCGGTGGCAATGAATTAACCGCCACCATACAATTAGAAAACGCAGCAAAAAATACATTAAACAGTAAACTCATTTGGACAAAAAAATAAACTATGAAAAAAATAATATCGTTTGCCGCTATTTTATTTTTTGCAACAGCAATTAGTACTAATGCGCAAGAGCACACAGCAAGTTTAAAATATACCGTACCCGCTGATGCTAAAGTGCGCGAAAAATTAGCCGACTGGAAAAAAATAAAATTTGGATTACTCATGCACTGGGGTACATACAGCCAGTGGGGCGTGGTAGAAAGTTGGAGCATTTGTCCTGAAGACGAAGGCTGGACGCAGCGCAGGGGGCCTTATTCGGCGGATTGGTATACCTATTTAAAAGCGTATGAAAATTTGCAAACAACTTTTAATCCCGTAAAATTTAATCCAGAACGTTGGGCTGCTGCAGCAAAAGATGCGGGCATGAAATATGTTGTTTTTACCACCAAACACCACGATGGTTTTTGCATGTTTGATTCCAAAGAAACAGATTATAAAATCACTGGATCAAAATCACCCTTTGCAAACAATCCAAAAGCAAATGTTGCGAAAGAAGTTTTTAGTGCATTTCGAAATCAAGGTTTTATGACGGGCGCTTATTTTTCTAAACCCGATTGGAATACCAAAGATTATTGGTGGCGTTATTTTCCACCAAAAGATAGAAACGTTTCTTACGATCCAAAAAAATATCCGCAGCGTTGGGAAGATTTTAAAACATTTACCTACAATCAAATTCAGGAGCTCATGACGGGGTATGGTACCATGGATATTTTATGGCTTGATGGTGGATGGGTTAGACCTAAAAGCAGCATTGATACCACTGTTGAGTGGCAAAGAACCATCACGCATAACCAGGATATTGACATGCCTAAAATCGCGGCAATGGCCAGAACGCATCAGCCTGGTTTACTTGTAGTGGATAGAACGGTGCACGGGGAGTATGAAAACTATGTAACCCCAGAGCAACAAGTACCTGCTACTTATTTGCCATATCCTTGGGAAAGTTGCATTACACTTGGTAATTCTTGGTCTTATGTACCAGGAGATCAGTACAAGTCTTCTCGAAAAGTGATTCATATGCTTACCGATATTATTTCTAAAAACGGCAACCTCTTATTAAACGTGGGCCCTGGGCCAGATGGAGAATGGGATTCCTTAGCCTACAACCGTTTGGAAGCTATTGGAAAATGGATGAAAATCAATGGTGAAGCGGTGTACGAGTCAGAGGCCGATCCTAATTTACCACGTCAGGGCAAGTGGGCATTTACCAGAAAAGGCACAGCTGTTTACGCCATTTATCAGGTTGCAGAAAATGAACTGATTGAAAATTCACTTACGGTGAACCTGCCAGCAGGTGTAAAAGTTAAAAGCGTATCGGTGATTGGCGGTCCTCAAAAGGTGAAATTCACCCAAAATGGCGCTCAGGTAGTTTTGTTTACCGCCGACAAATCGATTGTTAAACAAACCGAAGCCCTTGTTTTTAAGTTAGTTACGGAATAAAATACCATATTTTTACTATGTATTTTTTACACTAAGTCAATTTTAACCCCAAAATGTAAAGAATATGTTAATAGAGTGCTAAAAATTGATAATTTCACTGAATAATTCAATCTAAATAAGGCTCAACTTTAATATGCTAAAATTTAGCTCCAGTCAATTATAATGATGGGCTGGTCAAAGATTTTTATTTAACCAAAATTCTAAACAATGAGGACAAAAATTCGTTTACTGACACTCCTTGTATTGATGTTTGCGGGCACTACATTATTTGCCCAGGACAAAGCAATATCGGGTGTTGTAAAAGACAACACTGGCGCAGAACTTTCTGGCGCTACAGTGTCTGTTAAAGGCACTTCTAACAGTGTCATGACAGATGCAAAAGGTAAGTTCACAATCAAGGCAAATGCAAAAGCAACACTTGTTGTTTCTTTTGTGGGTTTCGAAAGCAAAGAAGCTGTAGTTGGCGGTCAAACAACCGTAAACTTCTCTTTAGCTCCAGGAACTAGTGCATTAAATGATGTAGTTGTAACTTCTCTTGGTATTTCTAAAAAGCAAAAAGCGTTAGGTTATGCTACAAGCACTATCAGTGCTGAGCAAATCACTGATGCTGGTACACCAAACTTTGCGACTGCCCTTTATGGTAAGGCGCCAGGTGTTCGTATCGCTGCTACACCAGGTGGTGCAACTTCTGCAGTAAACATTAACATCCGTGGTATCAACTCGATCACTGGTAAGAACGATCCTCTAATCATATTAGATGGTATTCCAATCCGTAACGGTGAAGTTAGAAATGACAACTACTGGGGTGACCAACGTTTAAGAGGTAATGGTTTATTGGATCTTCAAACAGAAGATATCGAAAACATTTCTATCTTAAAAGGTGCATCTGCGGCAGCGCTTTATGGTTCTGAAGCTGTAAACGGTGTTGTATTAGTTACGACTAAACAAGCAAGCAAAAACAGAAAAGGCTTAGGTGTAGACGTATCTACAAACTACAGCATTGATAAAATTGCTTTCTTACCAAGATATCAAAACGTTCGTGGTTATGGTATTGCAAATATCATTTCTAATGGCGGACAAGATGACGCTGGTTTCTTATATCATGACTTAAACGGTGATGGTATTAGAGAAACAAGAAGCCTTGGTAACTTTAGTATCAACTATGGTCCTAAGTTTGATGGTCAGCCAATTTTAAATTGGGATAACCGTATCATTCCTTATTCTGCACAACCTAATAACTATGCTGGTTTATTCCAAACAGCACAGAACTCTAGCATTAACGTTGCGGTTTCAAAAGCAACTGATAATGCGAGCATTCGTTTCTCTTTAACTAGACAAGCAAACGAAGGTATTAGTATGAATTCTGGTAGTGAAAAAAATACCATGAACTTGAATACAAGTTTCAGACTATCTCCTAAGTTTTCTACAGATGTAATGGTTAACTATATCAACCAAACAATCAACAACCGTCCATACTCTATTGATCGTATGATCAACAACTTTACAGGTATGATTGGTCGTTTTGATAATGGTGAGTGGTACATGAACAAAGCAGTAACTTCTAAAGGTTACAGATACCGTGTTGGTACAGAACAAAGTGCTACACCTGCAGAAAATATCAGATCTGGTATTGGCTTTAAAGGTGATATCGCTGACTATGCTTGGCGCGTTCAAAGACACAAATTGCTTGAAGTAAGCAATCGTGTAATTGCGAGCATGACTAACAACTATGCAATCTTACCTGATTTAAAGTTACGTACGCGTATCGCAACAGACTTTACTTCTGCTAAAGATGAAACTAGACAATACACAGAAGTTCCTTTAGCGTTTGGTAACTCTGGTTATTTTGGTTTAGGTCAAACACAAAACACCACATTATATGGTGATGTGTTATTAACCTACACTAAAAAAGTAAACAACGATTTAGAAGTGAGTGCACTAGGTGGTTATACTGCTACAGACGAAAGTATGTTACGTATTACACGTGGTACTTCTGGTGGTTTAAGTACAGAAAATTTATTTGACATTGCTGCGTCTATGAACGTACCTGGTCAAGGTTCTTCTCGTATGTCTATCACTAAAGACGCGTTTATCGGAACATTTAACGCTAACTACAAAGATTATTGGTTCTTAGAAGCAACTGTTCGTAGAGACCGTACTTCTACTATGAATCCTAATAACAATAGTTTTGCTTACCCTTCTGTTAACTCAAGCTTTATCTTTTCTGATGCGCTTAAGATGCCATCATGGTTATCTTATGGTAAAGTGCGTGGTTCATGGGGTATCGTGGGTAACTTCCCAGATGCTTACTTAGCAAACGTTGCATATGGTCAAAATACTTTAGGTAGCCAAGGTGGTAACCCAGTATTATTTACAAGCATTCCTTCTAACTTTGGTAATGATGCAATCAGACCAGAGCAAAAGAAAGAATTTGAATTTGGTTTAGAAACAAGATTGTTTAATAACCGTGTAACTTTTGAAGCGAGCTATTATAATGCACAAGTTGTAGATCAAATTTTACCACTTTCATTACCAGCAACTTCTGGTGCTACTTCAATATTAGCAAACGTAGGTACCCTTAGAAATACAGGTATTGAAGTTACTATTAGCGGTTACCCTATCAAAAAAGCAAACTTTAGCTGGGAAACTGGTATTAACCTAGCTCAAAATGCAAATAAGGTTGAGCAATTAGCGCCAGGTTTAACTGAGTTATTACACGCCGATTATGATGGTAACGCTGCTCAATTAAAATCTGTTGTTGGTCAACCAATGGGAGATTTTTATGCGCACCCTGTATTAACAAATGCAAAAGGTGAGCAAATTGTTAGACCTGACGGTATCTATGCTGTTGATCCTAACAAAATGTACAAAGTGGGTAACGCAATGCCTAAGTTAATTGGTGGTTGGTTTAACACTGTTAAGTACAAGAACTTTACTTTAGACGCGATGGTTGACTTCCGTTATGGTGGTTATGTAATGCCAACTGGTATTAACTGGATGATTAGCCGTGGTTTATTAGAAGAGAGCTTACAATTTATGGATAAAGAAAGCGGTGGTTTATCTTACTACAAAGACAAAACGTCTGGTAGATATGTACAAACCAATGCGACTGCAGGTCCTCAGGGCGAGAAAGTATTTAACGATGGTATGTTATTACCTGGTGTTAAAGCTGACGGTTCTAAAAATGATAATATTGTTCCTCAATCATATTATTTCTGGAATACCTACAACTGGGGTGGTCCTCAGTACAGTGCATCTCGTTATGATTTATACATCGTAGAGAATTCATATGTTAAGATGAGAGAAATTACAATTGGATATAACATGCCATCAAAAGTTGCTAGCATGATTGGTGCGAAAAAATTACAGTTCTCTGTATTTGGACGTAACTTATTTTATATCTATCGTACACTTAAACACTTAGATGCGGAACAAACAACTGCAGGTTCACGTTGGGCACAAAACCTAACCAACGCCGGTGGTAACCCTTCTACTAGAAGCTTTGGTGTGATGTTAAGAGCTTCTTTCTAAGGTTTAATTTCTCTGAAAATTTTAAAAAAATTATATGAAAAAAATATTATTCATTTCAAGTTTAGCAGTAGCGCTTGCAGTTTCTTCTTGTAAGAAAGCAGATTTCGCTGATAGCTATACCGATCCTTCTAAAATTGCGGTTTCTTCTGTAGAGAAGCAATTTTCTGGATTTGTAAACTCAAACCTTGGCTATATCATGCCAGGTTACTGGAACTACTTTGTGGTTCAAAGAATTACCAACAACCGTTACACACAGTCTGTGGGTTGGGCTAATGCAACAGGTCAGTACATCCCAGGTGGTGGTGCTGTTTCTGATCATTGGAATTCATATTATAACTTTTTGGCACAGTACAAAGAGTTGGTAAAAATCAACAAAGCTTTATCTCCTGCCGATCAAGCAGAAAGAAGAATTTTCATGATTGCTGCTACTATCTATTTCTATGATTACACACAGAAAATGGTAGACGTTCATGGTGATCTTCCATGGTCTGCTGCTGGTATGTTAAGTGCCAACGGTGGTGATTATTTAGCTTCTTTACCTAAGTATGACAAAGCACAAGACATCTACACTAAAATGTTAGATGATTTAAAAGCTTTCTCTACAGAGTTAAACAGCTTAACTATTCCTGCTGCTATTCAAACAGCGTTTAATACCCAAGATTTTATCTTAAAGGGTAGCAAAGCTGCTTGGACAAGATACTGTAATTCACTTCGTTTAAGAATGCTTACCCGTGTATCTGGTTCTACAGAATTAGGTGCTAGAGCTGCTTCTGAAATAGCTGCAATGGCTGCTGCTCCTGCAACATTCCCATTAGTAAGCTCAAATGCAGAGAATATCCAAATCAATGTATTTAGCTTAAACACACCAGTTGCTGGTAGCAACTTCCAAGGTGGTTTAGAAGATTGGAATGGTAACCTTGCTGGCGCAACAATGATCAACCATATGGTAACAAATGGTGATCCACGTTTACCTGTTTTATTTGAGCCAGGTACAGCTGCAGGTGGTGTATATAAAGGTATCGACCAAATGGCTGCTGCTTCTGTAACAGATGCGTTAATTTTAACAAACACCGTTTCGATGTACAACCGTTCTACTACAAGTAGAAATTTGTTCTTCCCAGGTATTTTAATTAACGCTGCAGAAGTATCATTCCATTTAGCGGAAGCACATTTAAAAGCTGGTAACTTATCAGCTGCTAAAGATGCTTACAACAAAGGAATTGATCAATCTACAGAGTACTATTACAACCTACGTAAATTATCGACTAACACAACCAGCCCTGCTGTAGTGCCTTACACTGCTGCTCAAGTAACAGCGTACCAAACTGCTGCAGGTATCAACTGGGATCTTGCAACAACTACTGCTGCAAGACAAGCACTTATTTCAAATCAGCGTTGGTTACATTACAATGTAATTCAACCATTTGAAAACTTTGCTGAAGTTAGAAGAACAGATTTACCAGCATTAAGATTCTGGGCTGATGATGCAACTCCAACTAACGTAGCACCGCCTACAAGATGGATGTATCCTTCTTCAGAAAATGTGTACAACACTAAAAACTATGCTGCTGTAAGTGCAAACGACAAAGCAACTGTAAAAATCTTCTGGGATAAGTAATTGTTCGAGAAAATTTTTAAGCATAAAAATAGCCGCTCGTAAGAGCGGCTATTTTTTTTACAAAATTGGTTGAAAAATTATTTATCAAACTGAATCCTAAATGCTTTTGGGCAACAATTTTTTGTTTCTTTAAATAATTTATTAAAATTAGAAACCGATTTGTAACCACATGCATAGGCTACTTCAGAAATGCTCCAGTCTGTTTCAATTAAATATTTGCATGCTTGTGCAATGCGCATGTCGTTTAAGTATTCTACAAATTTTTTCTTGTTACGTTTTTTGAATAATCTACAAAAAGATTGCGGCGTTAAATTAGCAAGCTCTGCTACTTGATTTAAAGAAATAGGTTGTTTGAAATTTTCATGTACATATTTATATACACTTGCAAGTCTATCGGTACCATCTTTACTTACAGGCTTTGTGTAACCTTCGGTTGTTATGAGTTCGTTGTCTTTGGCGGTAGAAATTAAATGCAGTACTTCAAAAAGTCCAATAACGCGCTCAAAATCTTTTTGCGCAACCATCTTTTCTAATTTGGCACCAATTTTTTTTCTGGTATCATCGCCAATTTTAATGCCTCTTTTTGCTTTTTCAAAAAGAGCTTTGATATTGCTGGCTTCGTCTAACTCGTAAAAATCAGACCCAAATAAGTTTTTATTGAAATAAACGACGATGGCTTTGGCCTTGTGGTTTTGCTGCCCATTGTAGTAGGTTTCGTCGTTTAGCCACACATGTGGAAGGTTTTCGCCAATAAAAACCATGTCATCTTCTTTGAATGGCTCTATTTTATCACCTATAATGCGCTTTCCATGACTCTCTTTTACCCATACAAGTTCTAATTCGGGGTGGGCATGAAAGGGGGCCATAAATTGTGGCTCATCTCTTTCAAGCACCGAAATGTAACTACTAGGGCTTTGTGTAATCTGTGTTTGAAGCAGTTTCATATTAAAGGTTTTCAGTGTTAAGCATTGAAAATTATCCTTACCAGCAAATCGTAATTAAATCTACCTCAATTTTAACAAAGAATAACCATAAAAATTAACTATAAATTCCTTAAAATTAACATCATTATAAATAATTTTAACGATTTGTATCAGTTATTTTTAAGAATTTGTGTCAGTTCGGTATCATTTATTTCTTTTTTTGACGTTTAAGGTTAAACTGTACTTAAGTTATGATGCGTAGATTGTTGTTGGTTTGTGGTTTTATTGCTTTTGCACTTTTCTCTATGGGGCAGCAAATATTTGAGGCACCAAAATGTGGCGCAGACGCCTACCAGCAATTGCTGCGTAAAGACCCAATGTATGTTTCTAGAGAAAACGTATTAAATGAAAAAATTAGAGCTTGGGTAATGCAAGCTGCAGGCCAGCGCAGTATTAAAATTTCTGAAAATAACGTTGGAACCAACAATGTGGTGGTTGCACCGATGTCTGTTCCAGTTGTTACTATACCTGTTGTTTTTCATATTGTGAATCAAAATGCTGCTGCTATCACCGATCAAATGATTATTGATGCTGTAGCAGAATTAAACAAAGCATTTGCGCATTTAGGTATATATGGTACAGATCCTAAAGGAGTTGATACACGCATACAATTTTGTTTGGCTACTAGAACGCCTAATGGCGGAAAAACAAACGGTATTGACCGCATCAATAGTTACTATCAAAATATTGATGTTGACTTAGAAGGCGGCAAGCTTGGTACTCTTTCTAATTGGAACCCTTCAAAATATGCAAATATCTGGTTGGTGAATTCGATACAGGGTGAAATTCAACCCAGTGTTTTTGAATGTGGCAAGTGGGAACGCATGGGCTACGGTGGATATGCTAGCGCAGGTGGTGGACTTGTAGTGAGCAGTTTAAGTACACCGCTTATTGCACATGAAATGGGGCACTATCTTTCTTTGCTGCACACATTTACTGGAACCAATTGCTTGAATAATGATTGTACTACAGATGGCGACCTGGTGTGTGATACACCGCCTGATAGAAGTATAAAAGGGTCTTCATGTGCTGCCCCCGAAAATTCTTGCAATACCGATACTATTTCTGGTCCATTCACTACCGATCAGCCAGACAATATTTCAAATTTTATGGATTATGGAAGCCCTTGTCCATCTGTATTTACGCAAGGTCAAGCAGACCGCATGATGGCTTTTTTAAATTTATTTAATGGAGGAAGTTTATTAACCAGTGATGGATGTGCTGCACCTTGCCCCGATAATGTAGTTGCTAGTTTTAATTTTGACGCCAACGCACATCCTGTGGTTGGAAGCGCCGTTAATTTTATCAATACAAGCGTTGGTGCACTAACTTATGAATGGTATTTAGATGGTGTACTTGTTAGTACTGCCATTAATTATTCAAATACGTTTACAGCTACGGGAACCTATACCATAGAATTAAAAGCACTAACAGCAGCGGCAACTTGTTACAGTAACTATACGGCCAATGTTATTGTAAACTGTGGGGTGGATGCAAGATTTTCTCCAGACAAAAGAATTATTGCATCTGCAAGTGGTGTTTACAAAGATCCTGTAACGTTTATCAATAAATCTTATGGTGCTACTACATATAACTGGTTTGTATCTGATGAATTAGGCGCTAATGAGCAAATGGTATCTACCAGTAACGATTTATTATATGATTTTTTAAAGCCTGGAAATTATAAGATAAGGCTAGTGGCTAGTGCCGGTGCTTGCATTAGTAATTCTCCAACCTATACTTTGCAAGTAAGCAATCCTGCAGCCGATGGACAAATTAATATTTACGGTGTAAGCTGTTATAAAAATGATAGTGTTCGGGTTGTATTTGGTGTACGTAACAATGGCTACGATACCATACCAGCAGGTGTTTCCGTTAGTTTTTATGACCGTTACCCATCAGTAGCTGGTCCTATAAAAATGCTCAATAGTTTTGCTACGGATCAGGCCATTTTAGGAAAATGCGAAAAAGTGTATACGCATATTGTAAAAGCACCAAGGCTTGGTTTAGATTCAATAACACTGGTGTTTGACGAAGAAAATGCAGTATTAGAATTAAATGAAGGGAATAATAGATCTAGTAGAAAAAATTTCAAATTTAAATTACTCGTTTTTCCTAACGATACAACAGTACTCGTAAACACAACACTGGTTCTTAAAGATAGTACCGCTCCAGATAAATTAGCATCAGTTACATGGTCCACTAATAAAGGGTCTTTAAGTTGTACAAATTGTTCAAATCCTGTACTATCTGTAATTGATACAACCCTTGTTAAAGTAAATGCGACAAGTATTTTAGGATGTGATGATTCTACAGTTGCAAACATCAAAGTTTTTCCAGTAGATCTTTCTATAAGTAATCTAAATGTTCGATGTTATAAAACTGACAGCTTACAAATAACAAGTACTGTATGTTTAGACAATCAGTACACCAGTTTGTATAAGCCTACTCAAATACGTTATTTTGATAGCGACAGTACACTAGCTACAAGTAAATTTTTAGGTTCGGTATGGATTGGTACTAGTCAATCATTTGCTGGCAACTGCGCAACCATAACACATATTGTGCGCAATCAAAATGTAACAAATGTAGTAGCGTATTTAAATAGCGGACTTGTACCATTTGAAACGAATACTGCAAATAATAAAATAAGTGTTGCTTATGTGCCATTTTCAATTCGTTTTAATCCTACACAAATAGATGTTTACAGAGGAGAGCCCACAACATTACAACCCATTAATAGTGGCGATAAAGCAACTACTATTCTTTGGACGCCAACGCAAGGTCTTAGCTGTACGGGTTGTTTGACGCCAGTTTTAACCACCAATGTTAATGGGTTATTTAAAATTGTAGGCACTACAGCTCTGTTTTGTAAAGACTCTGCAACCCTCCAAGTAAATGCATACTATAGGTCGCATATTGCACTACCCAATGCATTTTCCCCCAATGGCGATGGCTTAAATGATATTTTTTATGTCATTGCAGGTAAAGATGTGAAACAGGTAAAACAGTTTCAGGTATTTAATAGATGGGGTCAAAAAATGTTTGAAAAAACAAACGGTAAAACCAACGATATCAATTTTGGATGGAATGGATATTACAATGGTCAGCTCGTAGCACAGGGCACTTATGTGTATCAAATTGTTATTGAACTGCTAAGTGGTGAATTAGAAATTCATAAAGGAAATATTAGTGTCTTAAGATAAGTAACATGAGAAAAATAAAATTAGTTATCATCCTGTTACTTGTTAAGTTGCATGCCTATGCACAGGATCCACATTTCTCCCAATTTTTTGCATCACCCTTAACCATCAATCCTGCCAATACTGGAAATTTTAGCGGATCGCTAAGAGCTGCTTTGAATAGCAGAACACAATTGCCTGAATTTAATAATGCCTATGCAACAAAAACGTTATCGCTGGATGCACCTATTTTAAAAAAGTATATCAAGGAAGATGATAAATTGAGTGTAGGATTATTAATATTATCGGATCAGAGCGGTAATAAATTACTCAATGATAATAATATAGCCGCATCGGTGAGTTATAGTAAAGCACTTGATGAAAACGCCAATCATTCTATTGCTGTTGGTTTTCAGGTCAATTATAGTATGTACCGTTTTGATCCATTAAAAGCAAATTTCGAAGATCAATTAAGGGCTGGTGGATTTACGGTTACTACTGCCGAACTAATTTTGGGTAATAATTTTACAAAGAACACAACCGATATTAATGCAGGACTTTTATATACCGGCTCTACTTCTGATGATAATATTTTTTATGTCGGCGCTTCTTATTATCATTTTGCAAAACCTACCGTAGGATTTATTACACCTACCTATTTTACAAATAGCAGGGTTAATTTGCATGGCGGTGCTTATTTTTCTTTGTCAAATGCAGCGTCATTGCATACTAGTTTCCAATATCAAAAGCAGGGGCTAACAAATGAGCTCATCCTTGGTGGCGCCCTTAGTTATTACCTCGGATCTGAAAATGGCATAGAAGTTTATGCAGGACTTTGGAGCCGAATTAAAGAATGTATGATACCCTATGTAGGACTCGAATGGAATCAGATTAGAGCTGGATTTACCTATGATGTAGGTGGCACAAACACCATTGCTTCCTCCAGATTTTACCAATCTTCAGAGATTTCACTCATTTACATTTTGGATAACAAAAGCAAAGCTTTAAAGCTAAAGTGCCCTAAGTTTTAAACTACTTTACAAATAAGGTAACAATAAAGTAAGTGATGGCAGCAAGTGTAGCACTTACTGGAATGGTAAGAACCCAAGCCCATAATAAATTGGTTGTTACGCCCCATCTTACAGCACTTAAACGCTTGGTGGCACCTACTCCAATAATTGAACCAGTAATGGTATGCGTAGTAGAAACTGGGATACCCATTTGACCTGTAAAAAATAAGGTAAAGGCACCAGCAGTTTCTGCAGCAACACCTTCTAGTGGCGTTACTTTAGTAATTTTTGAGCCCATTGTTTTTACAATTTTCCATCCACCGCTCATTGTTCCAAGTCCAATGGCTAAGTAACATGCAACAGGCACCCAACTTGGCAATTGACCAAAATCTTGAATGCTACCACTAGCTATTAAAGCAGCGCCAATAATACCCATTACTTTTTGAGCATCATTACCACCATGTCCAATACTAAATGCAGCAGAACTAAAAAGTTGTAGTTTCTTAAACATATTAGCCACTGTATATGCGGTAGGTGTTTTTACTTTTTCTACGTAGATATAGATTAGAATAAATAGTAACGAAGAAATCAAAATGCCATAAACAATCATAGAATTGTCTGCTTTATCAACTTCTGCAGCAAAAGATTTTTCAATATTAAAGCCCTTAATCTTTTTCTTAACTTTTTCTAAGTTTTGGGGCTTAATTGGGTAAATAGCATTTACGGCTGTTATTGCGGAGTCCATAGAAATGGTTCCTGCTAAGTATAATTTTAATGGCTCTTTGTAGCCTTCTGTTTTTTCTTTAGCAATATCATACTCAGCCTTCGCTGCTTTATCTGATGGTGCTTTAGATTCTAAAACAAGGTAATCATTGGCATTTCTAACAGCATCTTTTATTTTGCTAGCTGCCGCAGATTTGAGCCAACCGCTATCATTTGCAATTTTAGCAATTGCTTTAGCACTTGAATTATCAAAATCATTAACAAGTGGCTTAATGTGGTTGTAATAAACGGTTGCTTTGTCTAATTTTTCTTGGTTTAAAGAAAGCTTAGCGAGTAGGCTACTGTCATTTTTTTTGGTTTCAAGCTCTTCTTTAATACTTGCAACCTCTTTTTTATATTTATCAATTCCGTAAAATTTTTGAACGTTTTCGTTCATTTTATTATTCTCAAAATTGTCAAATAAAAACGCAGTACCCAGTGTTACCGCAACGATGATTGCAATACGAATCCATATGTTTCGCATAATGGTTACTACTGTAATAAATACCGATATAACAATGCCAATAATTGGTGCTAAAAAAATAAAGAGAACCGTCATTAAAATAGTATGACTGTCTACAATTTTTGCCCAAGGATAATTGATTCCCTTTACGGTAAGTGCATGCGCGATTGCCGCACCAGCAAATCCGCCTATCAGTGTATGTGAAGAAGAAGAAGGTATACCATACCACCAGGTAAGTAGATTCCAAAAAATAGCTGCTATTAAGCCAGAAAAAATTACTGGAAGGGTAATGAAGTCTTTGTAAACTGTTTTACTAATTGAGTTGGCTACTGCATGGTCTTTAAAAATAAAGTAGGCAACTGAATTAAAAAGCGCTGCCCAAAGTACAGCCTGAAATGGAGTAAGTACTTTTGTTGAAACAACTGTTGCAATTGAATTTGCTGCATCGTGAAATCCATTGATGTAGTCAAATATTAACGCTAATGCGATAATGACAATTAATAAACTCATTATATTTTAATTAAGCGTACTTGATAATAATAGATTCAATTACGTTCGAAACGTCTTCGATTTTATCGGTTGCAATTTCAAGTACTTGATAAATCTCTCTTTTTTTGATAATAATCTTAAAATCATTTTCTTGTTCAAACAGTTTTTCGATACTCATATCAAAAACGTCATCTGCTTGATTTTCGATGCTATTTACTTTAATCATAGCATCTGTCATACCCTTGATATTTTTCATATCACGAAGACCTAGTACTGCTTTTTTTGTTTCAATAGTACCTTGTAAAATAAGCTCCGTTAACTTATGGATACCTAAATCGTTCGGATTGATTTTATAAAAATTAATCTTTTTTGCCGATGCATAAATATAGTCTGCGATGTCATCTAGTGAGGTGGCTAGATAGTGAATATCTTCTCTATCAAAAGGAGTGATAAAGTTTCTGCCTAGTTCTGTAAAAATATTGTGTGTTAAATCATCATTGGTATGCTCTAATGTTTCAATTTGAGCTAGGATACTCGCTCTTTTGTCGGCATCTGCTTCATTCACCATTTCTTTGAGTTTGATGCCCATTTGGTGTACGTGTTCGGCCACATCTTCAAACAATTGATAAAAAACGCGGTCTTTTGGTAAGAATACCTTGAAAATAGAGTTAAAGTCCATGATTGATTTTTTTGTTTACAAATAACTGTTCAAAGGTGAGAAAATCTTGTATCTACGCTCAAATAGGTGTATTATCAAATTGTTAACAAACACAAGTTGTTGATAATCAAATTGTTAATGCTTTTTTGATCATCCAATGTGAACTTGGTAACAATTCCGTAACATTCGGGTAACAATTTGTTAATATAGGATTTACAATTTTGCGTCTGTTGTTAACAAAAAAATAATACATGACGTCTATCAAATCTATGTTTAAGGCCACTATCCTTGTTGCTTTAGCTCTTGCTCTGACCAGTAACAATTTAGTAGCACAAACTAAGCCTGCGCCTAAGCAATGGTTTGAGTCGATCCAATTAAGGGGTTATTTACAAGTTAGATATAACCGTTTGTTAGAGACAAATCCTAACTTAAAATGTGATCAATGTGATAGAAGCTGGGGTGACAATGGTGGTTTTTTTATTCGTCGTGCTCGTATGATATTTAGTGGTCAAATAAATGAGCGCGTTTATTTTTATATACAACCCGATTTAGCGAGTAGCCCTTCCTCAACGGCAGGTAATTATGCTCAAATACGTGATGCTTATGCAGATATTGGATTGACAGCTAATAATGAATATAGAATAAGAGTGGGGCAAAGTAAAGTTCCTTTTGGCTTTGAAAATATGCAGTCTAGTCAGAATAGATTGCCTTTAGATAGAAATGATGCATTAAATAGTGCGGTTTCTAATGAAAGAGATTTAGGTGCATTTTTTTATTGGGCACCTGCTAAAACAAGAAAGTTGTTTTCTAGTTTGGTTAGTGATGGCTTAAAAGGATCGGGAGACTATGGTGTTTTTGCATTTGGTTTATACAATGGCCAAACAGCTAACAGATCAGAAGCTAACAATAAAGCACATGCTGTTGTTCGTTTATCCTATCCTTTTGAAATTAAAAATCAAATTATTGAAGCAGGTATTCAGGCTTATACTGGAGAATATGTTTTAACCGCCGATCAATTAAATGCCAATGTGAAAATAAATAAAACCAAAGCCTATTCTGATGATAGAGTAGCTGCTTCTTTTATACTTTACCCTAAACCTTTTGGAATACAGGCAGAATATAATATTGGTAGAGGCCCACAATTTAATAAAGTAACAGACTCTATTGAATTAAACAACTTAAGAGGGGGTTATATAACTGCTTCTTTCAAAAAAAATATTGGCAAACAAGTAATCATACCTTTTAGTAGGTACCAATATTATAATGGCGGTAAAAAACACGAGTTAGATGCTAGAGCCTATGAAGTAAAGGAATTTGAAGTAGGTGTTGAATGGCAGCCAAATAAAAATTTTGAATTAGTTACGATGTATACAATTTCAAATAGAAGATTTGAAGACTTTAGATTACAAAATAATTTACAAAAAGGAAGTCTTTTAAGAATCCAAGCACAAATAAACTTTTAATAAAAAATCCCCCTAATTAGGGGGATTTTTTATTGATATAATCTCACCCAATCTACTGTCATATTAATTGGTAACTCTTTAAGATTGGTGACTTTACCTGGCCAGCTACCTTCCAATTGCTGGTCAATGATTAAGTAAAAGGGCTGGTCAAAAGGCCACTGATAGGTGCCCGCTCCTGCAACTTTTGGATACGTAATGGTTTCAATGCCATTAATGGCGTACACTAATTTATTGGGGTACCAACTTACACTATAGGTGTTATAACCGCTCGGATCAATTTTTCCGGTGTTATATTTTTTAGGTGTTTCCTGCTTTAGTGTTATGGTAGCATGATTGTGTGTTGTCTGATAAGCAAAACTATCATGGTTTAGCCTTTCCATAATATCCATCTCTCCATTGTTTTGATTGGGATAAATATCTTTTTCGGAGAGCATCCAAATGGCTGGCCATGCACCATGCGCCGGATCTAATTTGGCGCGCACTTCTAGGCGTCCATATTGAAAAGCAAATTTATTGTAACTATAAATGCCTCCAGTAAGCATAGGTCGAGGATCACCATTAATGGTATCATTATTTACGACACCTCTTAGTAAAATATTTTCTGCGTCAAATTGTACAACGCAGTCATCGGTGTCTGTGATATATCTGAAACAGCCTGTATTATCTCTCCATTTTTCTTTGGGCATTTTCCATTTTGGGGTAGAAAACAAACCTATTTTACTCCAATGGGTTGTATCTAAATAACCTTTATTAAAATTATCTTCCCATACCAACTCCCAGTTTGTTTGTTCATTTCTTCTTTCTGGTTTTTGAATAAAAATATAGGCATCGTATTTAGTAGAGTCAGATGTGTACATTACTTCTTGAATCACACGCATCCAGGGATCTTCGGTGGTATTGCTATTTTCCCCATTATTATTGGCTTTGCTTAATACCCAGTTAAACGTTTCTTTAAATTGAGGAAACTTATTTTTTTGTGTTTCCATCCATTCATTCCAATTAAACTTCTCATTTTTTATTTCATAAGCCCATTTAGTAATTAAATGATTGGCTGGTTGAAAATTTCTAATCGTATTGTATATACCAGGTTTAAATGTGGTGATCTTATTTAATAATGCTTGCGCACTGTCTAACTGATGTAATGCATTAAAGCAGATGTATTGTAGATACTGTTCTAATCGGTTGTCTATGTCTGAATCATAGGGTTTACCTGCACCTAAATTTTCTGGCCATTCCTGTGCTTCGTTTATAAATTGAATAGCGCTCTTGTAATTTTTATCTTTTACTGCAGCAACACCTTGCATCATTTTTGCCTCCCAATACAATGCTCTTCCATCGGTAGATCCTTCAAAAGGAATCACTTCCATACTTGAAAGCAACTTATCACATTCTTTGTATTTTTTATTGAGTAGTAAAGATTTTGCCAATAGCATATCCATGATAAAGTTTTCTTGGCTGTTTGAATTTTTGAATTTTTCTACCAGTGTAAGTGCTTTTTCATATTCTTTATTTTGAATGTACAGTTGAGTAAGTAGCTTATAGTACCTCCAGCCAACCGGGTCTAATGTGATGGCTTTTTGTAGATCCGCTTCTTTGGAGATTAAGTTGGTCGTATTCCATTGAGCACGGAGTCCGTAAAAATGAGCGTCGGTAGGTGAGGAACCTAAAGCTGTTACCATTTGCAGAGCTGCTGCTTTTTTGTTTTTATCATGTAGTAGTAAGGCTAAATAATAATTGGGTTTCCAGCTTGTGCTGTTTTTTGTAGCCCACTCTAAAATGGGTATCAATGAAGTTCTAAATGGAAATATTAGTGTTGTAGGAAGCTTATTTGCATTTTCTAATTGTGAAATAGCAGCCATTTTATCATCTTTTCTTAAATAAGCTTTCCAATACATAGCGAGTGGATGACTAGGCAGTAAATCTAAAATTTTTGACACTTCTGCATTCATTTTTATTGCTGCGTAAAATGATGCTAGTTCTAAAATGGATTCTTCGGGTAATTCATTTTTTAAAACCAAAGTTTTATTAAGCCACTTATAAAAAAGTTGAAGTGGTTGTTCTTTTCCAAACTGTAAGAGTGCTTGTTTAGCAATATCGTATTTACCAAGTTGCTCTTTGGCAATAATTTTTAGTGTTGTAGCTTCTGCGTTGTATTTATTGTAATCAATGGCTTGTTGTGCATAATATATTACTTTACTCCAATTTTTATTTTGCGCATGAATAATGGCTAATTCTGTGTAAGCTGCCGATTTGTATTCTATACCCATAGTTGCTAAACTAAAGCCATCAATAGCGTCAGTCATTTTATCTAAATATTTTGCACTAACACCATAATAATAATTTGCTGCACCATGGTGGGCGTCTATAGAAATGGCTGTTTTTGAAAGTTCAAAAGCTTTTTCATAGTTACCATTGCGTATTTGTAACTCCGCCATTTTGATAAGTCCATTTAAATGAAAGGGGTCTTTTGAAAGTGCTTCATTTAATTTCACCTCCGCTTCTGTAAACATTTTTTGATCCATTAGTTCCTTGCCCTGTGTTACAAGGCCTTCTATGCTGTTCCAATCAAATGTAGTGGGCGCCTCGAGTGGTCTTGATAGCGTATTAAATGCAGTATCATTTTTCCAAATTAATTGTTGATTTTTAAGCGCAATAGAAATGTCATGTTTTCCAAATCCTATTTTGATAGAGTCTGTTATTGTTTGAAGTGGTTTTGCATTTATTGATTTTGATAGTACGACCTTGCCATCAACAATAATTTCTACATCATCCTTAAAAAAAGCAACTGGTGAACAGTACCATTTTAACCAGCCAGACTCTTCATGAATATTTAGTGCAGCAAACTCATTAGCTACTACAATCCCTTTTGTTTTATTAACTGGATACCAATATTCTTTCCAGGTTTCGGTTGTGTGCGGAGCAAATTCAACATGTTTAAAAGGAGTTAGGCTACTATTGGCTGCATTTTGATTAAAGAGCCGTCCAGACTGTATTTCAGCGTACTGACCATCGGTATCTGTGAGAATTTTTTCCCAAATCATACCCTGACGTGATAGTCCCCAAATCCAAATCTTTTTCCCTGCTTTATTATCGTAAGGCGCATACTTTACCATGCCATAATTGTCATCGTGCCAATAAGCACCAAAAAAATCGGTTTGTTTTCCAATAACATGGTATGATTTATAAGTGCCAAAATCATTTTCTTCATAGAAATTAATTTTTTTCCTATTTGTTTCGTTGGTTGGCCATGATGCATATTCGCCGCCATGACCAATGTAATGAGTGCCTGGATATATAAATTCTAAATTCCCTTTTGTTTTTATACCCGCATTCATCCAGTGATAGTAAGGTTGGCCAATACTTGTGGTATTATTCCAAATAGAATTTGTAGTAAAATATGCCTTGTTTTTAGGAAGGTTAATTTCTATTTGCCAATTGGTTCTTGTTAATAAATCTAGCACACCTATAAAACAGCTTACACTGCCATCAATATTATTTTTAGTGGTATAGTCGACGGGTGTGGCACAATTGGGTGTATGACCTATGATTCCATAATTAGCTTCGAGACCACCACTGGTCCAAGGTCCGCGCATAGCAATATCCCTGAATTTGATAACCTTATTATTGTATAAAAATTCTTTGCCTGTTGTTTTGTCAATGGCAGTCCATATTTTACCGCCAATTTCTGGAAGAATTAATACTTTGATATAATCGTTTTCTAGTTCTACAACCGTCCATGATTTGTTAACGGGCTTATTGGTAAAACCATCGAACCTGTAATAGGGATATATAGCTGTTTGTGAAGCTATTGGATCCGGGTCTGAAAAAGGATACGTTACAAAGGATTTTTTATATTCTTTGATTGAAGCGGGAGCCTGGGACCATAGTTGTCCAAATGGTATAACGCTAAGTAAAATGGCAATTACTCGTAAACGCATAACAGTATTTTTAAGGTGTACTTAAAAATACAAAATGTGTTTGATTATTCCCCTAAAGCATCATGCTTAATTAGGTAGTTTCTTAGTAGCGTTAATAATTCGTGGCACTGCTCTTTAGTAGGTTTAATATAATTTTCATCGGTAGATGCCCTGATGGTTTGAAGCATTCCTAAAATAGCAATATAATTATCCCAGTCTAACTGATCTTTTTTCATGATTTTTAAATTGGCAGGAATTGGCGCTGTCACAATTATTTTATTACTATCTATTTTAAAATTATCTGATGCAGCCCTAAAAAAATTAAACTCAAAATTTTTAATTGAAATAGGATCTATCATTCTATCTATATAACCAAACTCTCTTTGCTCACGTAATTTTAGACCAGCTCCTAAACTTGCATATCTTTGGATAGCAGCTTTTAATTCGTCAGATTCTAAAAATTTTAAAGTCCCAGAATTTTTTACTTCATCTAAAGCGAGCGTATTCATTTGTTTTAACATCCTTAGTGCTATATAACCATGCGCTGCGTATACAGTAGCAGGCTCTTTATCAAGTTTTTTGTTATTATATAAAGTGTTAATGATCTCAAAACAGCTATCTTGCCTATCTCTGTTTCTTTGTATACCTGCATAGCCAATCGAATCATAGGTAACATCTACGTATAAATTTTTTGCACTAATAATTGCCTTTTTAGTTTCTACATAATGCTCCCTAACATTTTCGGCACCATAACCGAGGGTTACAGCAACAAAAATCATTAAGCCTTCTAATAGATATTCTTTCCATGGCTTTGCATGGGTTGGAATATGAGGGTGGTGGTGTACTTCCATTTATTTTGTTTCTTCTTCGATTTGTTGAATTAATTTGTTCGTTCTATTAAAACCTGACTGATTCCAATATAAGGTTTGGGTATCTAGTAATTTTTTTTCTTGTAATAAGTTTAAGAATTCTTGGTTGTTTCTTAATTGTTGCTTAATACCTGCACCATCAAAGCGGTAGTGTGGCTGCTCTTGGATGGAATTAAAACTATATTTTACCCTGGGTCTAATAACGGCATATAGCTTTTGCACCAAATCATTTTCGATAGTAGTGCCTAGTTTAAAATCTTCGTATCTATTGTAGTTAACAATTATTTTTGAAAGTAATTCATGATTTTCGATATAAGCTAATTTGCTTGTTGCTTTTAGAGATTCAAATTCTGAAGTATTGCTAGCAAAAAATGTAAAATCAAGGGCATTGGAAAGATAAATAGAAAGCGAGTCGTCACTAATTTCTATTTCACCATTAGACCATGCTGTTAATTTATCTTCGGCTTCAATCGCATTTTTATGAATGGTTACATTAAACTTAAAATCAGCCGCATCTCTTTTCATTTCTGCTGCAAGTCTTACTAGTGCTGCTTTTCCTTGTTTGGTATGCACATAATGTTCTACCATACGCTCGGCAACAACAGCCAATGAAATACTTAATAAAATAATAGAAACCTCTTCTAAAAATCCTTTCAAAAATTTTGGGCGATGTACTTCCATATTAGTATTTATTGGGTGTAGGAGGAATTGCTATATGATATGATTCTGATATTGCCTTTTGTAATTCGTTTATTTTCATTTCAATTTTTTGAATAAAGTACCCGTCCATAAATGCTTTTAAATCAAAATTTAAATTGAGCAATCTGTTCTTATACTCTGTCAAAAAGCTTTTATCATAAGTCATAAGTGCTGCATCTTCTTTTATAATTTTATTTTTTACATCTACAAAATTTGTTCCATCAAAAATTTTGTAATTCATGTTTTTTACATTCAGTTTGTATTCATGTATACCAACTGTTTCAAATTCATTAAATTGTGCAATTAGCTGCCAATACTCTGTAATTAGGGTGGCTACTTTTTTATCCTTTATGAGTCGCATGCCGCCAGATCTTAATTGAGCCGAAGTTCTATCAATAAATGTAGCAGGTCTACTGCCACCTACTTTTAAGCTAGCACGATACAATGTTTTTATGTTTTCTGGTGTCCAGTTATTTTCCGATAGTAAAGAGATGGCAGTATCAATATATTTTGTTTGTGTAATTGTATACTTTTTTGATTCACTTAAATCGAATTTGTCTTTTGCCAAGTCTTGGATTAGGCTTTCCATGTATTGAATTTCTCTCTGACCTTCTATATAATGCTCTCTTTGATTTTCTGCAAAAAAACCAAGGGTAACTGCAAAAAATAACATGAAAAATTCTAAAAAATACTCACTAATTTTTTTCTTGTGAGCAGGGTGGTGTGCGTGGTGTACTTCCATAGTATTTAATTCCAATGAAAATAAACTTTATTTTTGAATTATCTTAATTTAAGCACTATGAATAAAAGTAGCACAAATGAAAGAATTAAAAGGATGATCTTTGGCGCTGTATATCCTTTATACTTAGCTAAAGTTGAAAAAAAGGGGCGCGACCAACAAGAGCTAGACCATGTTATCAAATGGTTAACTGGCTATACACAAAAACAGCTCGAAAAGCACATATTAGATCGAACCAATTTTGAAACTTTTTTTGCGTCAGCGATATTGCATCCTAATGCAATACTTATCACCGGTAGTATTTGTGGCTACCGGATAGAAGAAATAGAAGATCCACTAACAAAAAAAGTTAGGTACTTAGATAAACTAGTTGATGAATTAGCAAGAGGAAAAAAATTGGATAAAATATTGCGCGAAGTCTAAACCTTTATTTTTTAGCAGCTTCTAATTTATGAAAGCTGATATATGAAGTTAGTAGTAAACCAAAAAATAGAACTGCCATTAATCCAAATGGAACAAATGGATCTCCTACAGCTAAATGGGCTACAAGTGCAGAAATATACATAATGCCAAAACCTACGTAAGCCCACTCTTTAAATCGTTTTGGGATGGCTGGTACAATTAGTAATACGAGTCCAATGAGTTGACCAATACTTATTTCTATAGAAAGATAGCGTGGTATAAGTACATGCTTTGAGCCTTCTATAGCCATTTCTGAGTTCATTTGCACGGCACTTAAAGCAAATAAACAAATAATACTAGTGCTCACCCAATAAACGATTTTTGTAGTTTTCATTTTATTCAATTGTAGTAATTAAAAATAAGAAAAAACCGTTAATTACTACAAATCTTTCAGATTTACATAACTTTGAATGATGCAAGTAACAGTTTTGAGAACATTTAGAAAAGTGCACCGTATGATGGGTGCTGTTTTATTTATTTTCTTTTTTGTTGTTGCTATAACAGGTGCTTTACTAGGCTGGAAAAAAAACACGAATGGATGGTTATTGCCTGTAACAACTAAAGGAACATCTACTAATTTGGCTGTTTGGAAGCCTATTGCATCATTACATACAATAGCAGACAGCGTTCTGTTAAACCGTGTTGATAAAACTTTATCTACTGATTTAGACCGTATCGATATTCGAAAAGAAAAAGGGATTGTGAAATTTGTGTACGCTAAACATTATTGGGAGGTGCAATTGGATGGTGCCACAGGTAATGTGTTACAGGTAAACCTGCGCAAATCTGATTTTATTGAGGATATTCATGATGCTTCTTATTTAGATACATATTTTAACACCAAAGGCGAGCCTATAAAACTTACGTACACCTTAATAATGGGTGTTGCTTTGTTTTTATTTTGTACAACAGGATTTTGGCTGTGGTATGGCCCTAAATTAATTCGTAATAAAAAAAGGGGCTAATTCTTGAATACTTTGCCATTGATTATTGGCAAGCTTTTTCGAATAATTCTTACATTGTGTTTTAATCGTAAAACATGGAGTTAATTGGACCCATTAGTCAGTTAGTCACTTTACAGGATTTGCCACTTAGAGGGCCTATTAGCGATAACGACCTAGTTGTAATTTCAAATGCAGGGATTGCCATAGAAAACGGTACCATCGTTGCCGTTAACAATTGGGACACATTGTTAACTAGCTACCCCAATGCTAATATTCATGCATTAGAGGGTGCTTATGTTGCTGTTCCAGGTTATATAGATTGTCATACCCATATTTGTTTTGGTGGAAATAGAGCACGTGATTTTGCGCTCAGAAATGCTGGGGTTTCCTATTTAGAAATTGCACAGTCGGGTGGAGGTATTTGGGATACGGTAACACAAACTAGAAAATGTAACGAACAGGAATTAACCCAAATTGTAATTAAAAATGCGAATAAACATTTACAATTGGGCGTAACAACCATTGAAGTAAAAAGTGGATATGGTTTATCTGTGGAAGAAGAAATAAAAATGCTGCGTGCTATAAATAGTGCTAACAATAAAACTGCTGCAGACTTAGTGGCTACATGTTTGGCTGCACATCTTAAACCCAAAGACTTTAATGGCTCAAACGAAGCGTACTTGGATTATTTAGTTACAAATTTATTTCCTGTTTTACAATCCGAAAATCTTACAAAGCGTATCGATGCATTTATAGAAACATCTGCTTTTTCTGTATCAGAAATAGCGCCTTATTTGCAATCGGCAAAGGAGCTTGGTTTTGATATCACCATTCACGCCGATCAATTTACCACAGGAGGATCTGAAGTAGCCTTGCAATATGGTGCTATATCTGCAGATCATTTGGAAGCATCTGAAGACAAAGAGATTGAAGCATTAGCAAATTCAAACACAATTGCTGTTGCACTGCCTGGTGCAAGCGTAGGACTTGGTTGTGCTTTTGCACCAGCAAGAAAAATAATCGATAAAGGAGGCGCTTTGGCAATTGCGTCTGATTGGAATCCTGGATCGGCTCCCATGGGTGATTTGGTATGCCAGGCTTCCATACTTGCTACATTTGAAAAACTTACAACCGCTGAAGTGCTTTCTGGCATTACGTTTAGAGCAGCAGCAGCACTTAACTTATTTGATCGAGGAAGACTCATTGCCGGTAACAAAGCAGATTTTATTTTGTATTCCACTTCTGATTATAGAGATATACTTTATTATCAAGGTTCTTTGCGCCCATCTAAAATTTGTAAATCAGGAAAATTAGTTAGCGCTTAATATATTTCATTTTTAAAATGATACATCAATGACATTTAAGGAAATGATTTTGCAGGGCATACCAGATCAACTGCCGAGTAAAAAATCAAGAGACGATAAATATTCTCATGCACCTAAGCGAAAAGATATTCTAACAACAACAGAAAAAAAATTAGCAATCGCTAACGCGCTTCGTTATTTTCCTGCTTCTTGGCATACTATTTTAATTGATGAATTTTTAGAAGAATTAAAATTATATGGCAGAATTTATATGTACCGTTTCATGCCAGATTATGAGATGTATGCTAGACCTATACATGAATATCCTTCCGTTTCTAAGCAGGCTGCAGCTATCATGCTCATGATTCAAAATAATTTAGATCCAGCAGTTGCTCAGCACCCTCAGGAGCTAATTACCTATGGTGGTAATGGTGCGGTTTTTCAAAACTGGGCACAGTATCTAATTACCATGAAATACCTAGCTCAAATTACAGATGAGCAAACCCTACATATGTACTCGGGACATCCAATGGGGATTTTTCCCTCTTCAATTGAAGCACCCCGTGTAGTTGTCACTAATGGCATGATGATTCCAAACTATTCTAAACCAGAAGATTGGGAACGCTACAATGCCATGGGTGTTACACAGTATGGCCAAATGACGGCTGGTTCTTATATGTATATTGGTCCGCAAGGAATTGTGCACGGCACTACTATAACTGTGATGAATGCTTTTAGAAAAAAATTAGGCGCTGGTGTAAGCCCTAATGGTAAAATATTTTTAACGGCAGGGTTAGGCGGCATGAGTGGTGCGCAACCAAAGGCTGGCAACATAGCAGGTTGTATTACTGTTTGTGCAGAAGTAAATTCGGCAGCAGCAAAAAAACGTTATGCGCAAGGTTGGGTTGATCAACTCACAGAAAATATTGACGAATTGATTGTCATGGTTAAAAATGCGGTTGGAAACAAAGCTGTTGTTTCCATTGCTTATATAGGTAATGTAATTGATGTGTGGGAGCGTTTTGATACTGAAAATATTACTGTTGATTTAGGTTCCGATCAAACATCACTTCACAATCCGTGGGCAGGTGGTTATTATCCAGTAGGACTTTCTTTTGAAGCGTCCAATGAAATGATGGCGAATCATCCAGAACAATTTAAAACGGCTGTTCAAGTATCACTTCGTCGTCATGCCGAAGTAATTAATAAACATACCGCTAAAGGAACTTATTTTTTTGATTATGGTAATGCCTTTTTGTTAGAGGCATCAAGAGCAGGGGGAGCCGTTATGTCAGAAAATAAAATTGATTTTAGATATCCGAGTTATGTACAAGATATTTTGGGCCCCATGTGTTTTGATTATGGATTTGGTCCATTTAGATGGGTTTGTACATCAGGCACTGACGCCGATTTAAAGTTAACAGATCAAATAGCTGCAACAGTGTTAGAGTCAATGTTAGTAAATGCTCCAGCCTCTATTGCTCAGCAGTTACAGGATAATATTACATGGATAAAAGAGGCCGAAAAAAATAAGTTGGTAGTAGGTTCTAAGGCCCGAATTTTATATGCCGATGCAGAAGGTAGGGCTAAAATTGCATCTGCATTTAATGACGCAATTGCTAAAGGTGACATTACGGCTCCAATTGTTATTGGTAGAGACCATCATGATGTAAGTGGAACCGATTCGCCATACCGAGAAACAAGTAATATTTATGATGGTAGTAAATTTACTGCCGACATGTCTATTCATAATGTTATTGGAGATAGTTTTAGAGGCGCCACTTGGGTTTCAATTCATAATGGTGGTGGTGTAGGATGGGGTGAAGTAAGCAATGGTGGTTTTGGTCTTGTACTTGATGGAACAGCTGCATCAAAAACCAAACTAGAAAGTATGTTGTTTTATGATGTCAATAATGGTATCGCACGCAGGGCCTGGGCTAGAAATAGTGGCTCACTCGAAGCCATAGAACGTGAAATGAAAAGAAGTCCTAATTTAACAGTGACCATGCCTAATTTGGTTGATGAAAATTTGTTACAGCATATTCAATAATTGTTATGATGCATCATATAAATCCTTTTTCTACGAATTGGCAGGGCCGAAGTTCTGATAATCAGTTGTATTGGCATGAACTTGTACAGCTAGTTGATGATTTAGCAATCAGAGGAGGCGGAGATGCTAAAATTGCATTGTTAGGTTACGCTGTTGATGCGGGTGTTATATGTAATGGTGGTAGAAGTGGTGCAAAGGAAGGACCTGATTGTATTCGAAAAATGTTGGGGCCTCTTGCCAATCACGTAAACAGCAATCTGTCTATTTATGATTATGGAAATATCGTTGTAGAAGATAACAATATCGATGCCGCTCAATTATTAATGCGTGATACCATTTATGCTTGTTTGCAACAGAATTATTTGCCTGTTATTTTAGGTGGTGGGCATGACGCAGCTTATCCGCATTTTTTAGGTATTCAAAAGCACCTAGCAAATACAGGTCAAACTATTGGTATTATTAACTTTGACGCTCATTTTGATTTGCGCCCAGTATTGGATGGGATAGGTCATTCTGGCTCTCCTTTTTTACAAATTGCACATCAGTTTCCTGAACAGTTTAATTATTTAGTACTTGGTATTCAAAGGGCAGCCAATCCAAAAACGCTATTTAAAACTGCATCTATTGTGGGGTGTAATTATTTAGAAATTGAGCAATTTAACCTTGCTCATTGGGCACTTGTAGAAACTGCCATTACTCGTTTTTTACAATCTGTTGATAAGGTATACGTAAGTATAGATTTAGATGGATTTTCTTCGGCGTATGCGCCAGGTGTTTCTGCGCCGTCACCTCTTGGATTTTCTCCTGAAATTGTTTTTAAATCACTGGATTTAATTATTCAATCAAACAAGTTATTAAGTTTTGATATCGTTGAATTAAACCCTGTTTACGATCAGGATAATGCCACTGCCCGACTCGGAGCAAGATGTTTAGAATATATTGTTCGTAATCATTACCGTTAACAAACGCTTTAGTGTCCAAAGCTGCCTTTAAATGCAGGCACATGCACAAGTTCTACATTGATATTTTTATCGACAGACGTTTCTTTAAAATTATAGATGATTTCTAAAATATCTAAATCGATATAGTGCGCACTTGAACCATCAATAATTACATGTGTTCCATTTTCTATTTCAGATAATTTAATTGCTAAGCTGCCCTTATTTAAAAATGTTACATGCTCTGTTAAACGAATGGTAATTAAGCCACCTTCTTTTTGTTTGTCTTGATGAAATAAATAATCTCTTCTGTAATTAGCGCGTAAAATATAAAAGATAGCTACTACCATACCAAGCGCAATACCTTTTAATAAATCTGAAAATTGGATGGCTACTACTGTGATTATAAAAGGGATAAATTGCTCCCAACCCAGTTTATACATTTGCTTAAATAAGGAAACCTTAGCAAGTTTATATCCCACCACAAGTAAAACAGCGGCAAGGCAGGCAAGTGGTATTTTATTGAGTATTGAAGCCAATAAAATAACACTTAACAATAAAAATATACCATGAATAACAGCCGATAATTTTGTTTTGGCACCTGCATTTACATTGGCAGAAGTTCTTACAATGACAGCTGTTACGGGTAGACCACCAATTAGGCCAGAAATAACGTTACCTAAACCTTGCGCTTTTAATTCACGGTTGGTTGGTGTAATTCTTTTTTGTGGATCTAGTTTGTCACCGGCTTCTGTGCTAAGTAAACTTTCTAGGCTTGCAATGATTGCAATGGTGACAGCTAGTATGTAAACTTTTGGTTGTAAAAGTCCAGCTAAATCTGGAAACGTAAACTGCTGTGCAAATTGCCCAATCGAATTTGCAACAGGAAGTTTTACGAGTTGTGTATCTACTAATTGTAAGGTAGGATTGTATGCACCCATGAATTCGTTGATGCCTGTGCCTACAATCACTGCTACTAGGGCTCCTGGCACCCATTTACTGATGGCAAATTTTTTAACAAAGGGTAAATCCCAAATTAAAATGATGCCAATGGACAGCGTTGAAATTACAATTGACATGATATGATATGGCGTTGCCTGCCCTTTTATATATCCAACTGCAATAGGCGCTTGTTTTAAAATTAAAATGATACCAATTGCTGCAAGCATTCCTTTAATTACACTTGATGGAAAATAATATCCAATGACACCCGCTTTTAAGTAGCCTAAAATAATTTGAAGTGCACCTGCAATAACTACTGCTAATAAAAATAAATTATAATTTCCGAGGTCAATAATACCATTTAATACAATCACTGTTAATCCGGCTGCAGGGCCTGTTACACTTACGTTTGATCCACTTGCTAAGGCAACTACAATACCACCAACAATACCTGCGATGATACCAGAAAATAAGGGAGCTCCCGATGCCAGGGCAATGCCTAAGCATAGGGGTAAGGCTACTAAAAAAACAACAAGGCCCGCAGGTAAGTCTTCTTTTAAAAATGCAAATGTTAATTCTGGTTGTTTAGTTTTCATGGATAACAATTAAATGTCGCGTATGATTTTTAAATGATGATTGGTATGCACAATAAAAAACCGAAGTGTTTTAGATACATTTAAATCACCAAAAATTGGGTGCGTAAAATATTTTTGTTTTTGTGTTGAGGCAAGTGTTTGCAAATTGGCTTTTGCAAGTTCAAGTTGAGTAACAATTTCAGTTTTTGTAATTGTTTTTCCAGGAATAACAATGTTTGGGGCCTTGGCTTTGCCTCTAGGGATGTGATTGGTCAATAAAAACCAGTAAAAATTGGCACTAAAAACAGGCTTCGCCTTTTCTGGATTTGAATGTAAAATCGCATTTGTTATGGTATTAATGACCATGCAGCTATGCGCCATATGCCAGCCAATAGTTTCACCAGAAATTGAGTCATTTAGTTTTTGATGCAAATCTAAATAGCTTTCTAGTTGTTTAAGTAAAGCTTCATTTTTGTCAATAACACGATACATCATGGATTAAATATAGCTTAAAATGATGTTTTTCCCAAATCCATAAATGCAATATCTGTTTTCGTAAATGATTTGCAATTTAACATAGATAAATTTGCGACTTCAACAAGTAAAGTGTCCATGAAAAAGAGTTATAGATTGTTTTTTTTAGTCTTGTTATCACCTTTTTTTGTTTATGCATTTCAGCAAAACGATTCGTCACATACCCAATATTTACCGGATGTAACGGTTGTTGGAAAAAACAGCAAAAGCGACTATGCTCAAATGCCTGAAATTGTAGGTACTAATATATATGCAGGCAAAAAAAATTCCCTTATTATTTTAAATAATGTACAGGGAAATGTATCAACCAACAATATGCGTCAAGTACTTTCTAAAGTGCCAGGCATCCATATTTGGGAGAGTGATGGAAGTGGCATTCAAATTGGTATTGCATCTCGTGGACTTAGCCCCAATAGAAGTTGGGAATTTAATGTGCGTCAAAATGGTTATGATATAGCTGCCGATCCATTTGGTTACCCCGAAGCCTATTACAATCCACAGTTACAAGCAGTGCAACGCATCGAAATAGTGCGCGGTCAGGGTGCCTTACAGTATGGCCCACAATTTGGCGGTTTGGTGAATTATATTTTGCGAAATGGTAGTGAGTTTAATAAACCAGTTACAATTGAAACGCAGCAAACCATAGGTAGCTTTGGATTGTTTAATAGTTACAATGCAATTGGCGGGAAAAAAGGTAAAACGCATTACTATTCTTTTTTTGATCATAGAAGTGCAAATGGTTGGAGAGCCAACAGCAATTATTTTACCAACTCCGGTTATGTTACCCTAACGCATCAATTCAAAAATAATATTTCGCTTACGTTTGAACTCATGCATTCGCATATGCGTAGCAAGCAACCTGGCGGATTACCCGATCAAGAAATTGCAACAAACGCGCAGCAAAGTGAAAGAGGAAGAAACTGGTTTGATATTACATGGACCACGCCTGCTATTATTTTAAATTATGAAATCAATAAGCAAACCAGGTGGAACACAAAACTATTTGGCACCATTGGCAACCGTAATAGTGTTGGTTTTATGCAATCTATTCTAGTAAAAGATGTTATCAATCCTTCAACAAATAGTTACGCTAATAGGGTTGTAAATTTAGATCAGTATAGAAATTACGGATTGGAAAGTAGATTTATAACAACCTATCAACTAGGCAAAAAAGAACATACCATTTCACTAGGCGTTAGGGCATATAGCGGACAAACCAATAGACAAGCGGATGGCAAGGGTTCTACAGGTATTGATTATGATATTCGTATTGAAGGTCTGTATCCTACCGATGTTTCTTTTGATTCAAAAAATGCGGCCGTATTTGCTGAAAATATTTTTCGCATCAGCAATAAATTAATAATTATTCCGGGTGTAAGAGTGGAGTATTTAGAAGGAGCAGCGTCAGGTCGTAAAGGGTTGTCAAATGTAGGCGTACCCACTTTATTGCAAAACATTAATAGAAGCAGGAGTTTTGTGATGGCTGGAATAGGCGCCGAATATCATTTAAGTACATCCACAGAACTGTATGCTAACATAACACAAGCATATCGTCCTATTCAATTTGCAAATTTACAAGCACCTCCAGGTACAGATATTATTGATCCATATTTAAAGGATGCACGTGGTTATAATTTTGACATTGGTTATAGAGGTAAGTTCAATGACATTTTAAAATTTGATGTAAGTGTTTTTCATTTACAATACAATAATCGTGTGGGTATTATCGCCACCAATAACGGAGTCAATAGGCTTGTAACCAATGTGGGAAACAGCGCTAGCAGAGGTGTTGAAACATATGTAGAATGTAATCCCATTAAGATTTTCACAAAAGAAAACCGTTTAGATTTTATCATATTTAGCTCCTACGCTTACACGCACGCTAGATATAGTGCAAATCATAAATTGGCTGCTACAAAAGGAAAGCAAGTAGAAAACGCGCCTGCAAATATTTTTAGAAGTGGAATTACTGCCGGTGTCAATGGATTTTTGTGTACGGCACAAGTTAGTTATGTTAGCGAAACATTTAGTGATGCAAATAATACAGTAACGCCTTCTGCGAACGGAACCATTGGTTTGATTCCTTCTTATACTGTTTCAGATCTAACCTTTTCATATAAATTTAAAAAAGGCATAGAGTGTAAGTCTGGCATCAATAATTTATTTGATGTCACTTATTTTACAAGAAGAGCAGGTGGTTATCCAGGACCAGGCGCTTTACCAGCAGATGCAAGATCTTTTTTTATAACACTGAGTGCTAAGTTTTAATCTTGACTTTGTACAAAAATTAATCTTGTTTTTTATTCGTCACTTGAATCAGTGAATCTAATTTATCAATAAGCAAGTGAATTGAATTATTATTAATTGTATCTACGCCAATTCCTGCTTTAATCCCACCTACATGATTGGGTGTTGTCATGAGTTCATAAAAACTCAATTTTAGTTTTTCTGCAATTTGCTCAATGCGTTCTACGGAAACATCTGTTTTCCCAGTTTCAATTTGACTGAGTGCACTGGGTGTTATATTTAATTCTTTAGCTAAAGCACCCTGTCTTATTCCTGCACCTTCTCTGTGCCTACGTATATTTCTACCGATTATTTCTTTTACTTTCATAATTAATTAAATATAACTTAATAAATATAAGAATGGTGAATAAAAATTAAAAACTATATAAAATATTGAATAACAATAAGTTAAAGATTATTATATCAATTAATTTTATTTCATCTCAAAAATAAAAAAATTAACGTAAAAATAATTTAACTAAATTTAAGTTCAAATTAACCAAAATTAAAAACGATGAAAAAACTAACTGTTTTTTTGACGTTTGCTTTGATGCTAATAGCACAAGCATACGCTCAATCCCCTCGAACAGTTACCGGAAAGGTAACCGATGACAAAGGAACACCGTTAAGCGGTGTTACAATTAGTGCTGTAGGTGTTAACAAAAATGCACTATCTGACAACAATGGATCTTTTTCAATTCAAGTAACTGAAAAAGTGAAAACCTTAAAAATTACTTATGTAGGATTTGATTCTAAAGAAGTAAGTATTACAGGTGTATCAAATGTTAAAGTATCATTATCTCCCGAAGACAAAGCTTTAAACGAAGTAGTTGTGGTAGGTTATGGTACTCAAAAGAAAAGAGAAATCACAGGTAGCATTGCGAGTGTTAAAGGCGAGGCTTTAGCCAACAAACCAACACAAAGTTTTGAACAAGCACTAGGTGGTAGAGCTGCTGGTGTGCAAGTAGTGATTCCAAGTGGTGTATTAAATGCGCCTCCTGTATTAAGAATTAGAGGTGCCAACTCTATTTCATTATCATCTTATCCGCTTATTGTAGTTGACGGTGTACCTGTATTTACTGGTGATGGTAGTTCTACCAACGCAGCAGGTAACGTTTTATCTTCTATCAATCCAAACGATATCGAAAGCGTAGACGTTGCTAAAGACGCAGCTGCAACTGCTATTTATGGTAGCCGCGCTGCAAATGGTGTATTATTTATTACCACTAAAAAAGGTAAGCCAGGTCGTTCAAAAGTTACATTAGATAGCTGGGTTGGATTTAGCAATCCGCAGCGTTTACAACAAGTACTTGACGCACAACAATACACGGACTATAAAAACGAAGCCCTAAGAAATGCGGGTACTTTTAATGCTGCAACCAATGCATTTGCAACAACAGTAGGTGCTGATGGAAAAATAATCAATACCAATTGGGCTGATATTGTTTACCGCCAGGGTTTACAGCACAGTAATACAGTAAGTTTATCAGGTGCCAACGAGTCTACTAGTTATTACTTTTCTACTGGTTACACAGAGCAAGAAGGTATCATTAATAGAAACGATTTTAAGCGTCTAACTTTATTAATGAACGTAGATCATAAAGCAGGTAAGTTTTTTAGCATGGGTGGAAAAATCCAATATACCAGCGATAAAAATACCGCAGCTACAAGTTCTGGATCATTAGGTGATGCATTTGCAACAGCAGGCTTAGGTCGTGTGGCTTTAATTACGGCACCTAACGTTGGTCCTTTCAATTCAGATGGTTCTTATAACCAAGCCAATGGACTTATTGGTGTGATGGGAAATAAATTAGGCCAAGTAGGTTTTTACAATCCACAAATTACCATGGATTTAAACAGATCTAATAGCTATGGTGAACATTTAATTAGCAACTTATATGCACAGTTTAAACCAGTGAGTTGGTTAGCTGTAAGAACACAATACGGTCTTGATTATTTAATGGTAGACAATGATGTATACTCTCATCCATTATCTGGAGAAGGATTTTCTACAACAGGTTCTGTTTCTGCCATTTTTAATAAAAACAAACGTTGGGTTTGGACAACCACTGCTCAATTTGATAAAGTGTTTGCACAAAAGCATAACGTAAGTGTACTTGCGGGTATTGAGCAACAAAAATCTGATCAAAATAGTTACGGTCTAAACCGTGTAACTGTTGCGGATCCGGCATTTACAAATATTCAGGGTGGTTGGGTTACACCTAACACATCTGGACTTGGTATCGGCGAAAATTATTTATACTCTGAGTTTGCACGTGCGCAGTATAATTTTAGCAGAAAATATTTTTTAACTGCTAACGTACGTAGAGATGGTGCTTCTCAATTGGGTGTAAATAGCAAGTATGGTGTATTCTGGGGCGTATCTGCAAGCTGGGATGTGTTATCTGAAAAATTCATTCAGAACATGAAGCTTGATAAAGTGTTTAGCAGCTTACGTTTAAGAAGTAGCTATGGTAAAGTAGGTAATATTGGAGGCTTAGGAAACTTTGCATCTTTATCTACCTATAGCTCTGGTTTATATGGTAGCGGTGGTACTGTTGCCTACAGCCAAGCAGGTAACCCAAATCTTACTTGGGAAACCAGTAAGAAAACAGATGTTGGCTTAAACTTTGGTTTGTTTAATGATCGTTTGACTGCAGAAATTGGATACTATAATAGTAATAACGATGGTTTATTATTATTTGTACCACAACCACCATCTGCTGGTTTACCTTCAAATATTCCAACCAACATTGGTTCTATGTACAATAGAGGTTTTGAATTTGATATCAAATACAACGTAGTTCAAAACAAAGATTTCTCTTGGACTACTTCATTTAACTTATCAACCAACGACAACAAAGTACTGTCTTTGGCACCAGGTATCACCAACATTATTGGTTCTACAGGTGGTTTAGAAAATCCAAGTATTACTATGCCGGGTCATCCAATTGGTATGTTGTTTGTTACAAGAACAGCCGGTGTTGACCCTGCTACTGGACGCAGAATTTTTGTTAACGGCCAGGGTAGACAAGTGTTTTTCCAACACGTTGCACCTGCTGGACAATCTCGTTTCATGTATGCTGATGGTACTGTAGCACCAACTGTAAGTAGTGCAGATGCGATTGTTTACAGAAATACACACGCTAAAATATTTGGTGGTTTTGAAAATAACCTACGATTCAAAAACTTTGAATTGAATGCTTTATTTACCTATCAAATGGGCAACTGGTTGTATTATGGTACGCAAGCTGGTTTAAGAGACCAACGTTTTTGGAACAATGAAATTGGTGTATTAAATAGATGGCAAAAAGCGGGAGACGTAACTGAGTTTCCAAGACCTGTATTTGGAGACAACGTTTCTAACGGTTCTTCATTCCCACTTGACATCAATGTATTCAAAGGAGATTTTATCAAGTTAAGAACCTTAACAATCGGTTATAATTTTCCAAAAAATATGTTGGATAAAATCAAAATTTCAAATGCTCGTTTTTATGTTTCAGGAAACAACTTGCTTATCTTAACAGCATATCCAGGACCTGATCCTGAGGTTTCTTCTAACGGAAACGGCACTACCAATTTTGGTATTGACAGAAACACCGTAGCAAACCAACGTACAATTACTGTTGGTATCAACGTTGGATTCTAATTGTTAAACTATTAATTAAGAAAAATGAAAAAGAATCTTTTATACATTTTGATGGCTGCAGGTCTTATTCAAATGACCTCTTGCGCCAAAGAAAATTTTGTAAATCCGGTTCCTACCAACGTTATCTCTGATCTTACTGCATTTGATAGCAAGGATAGAGTAGAAGGTCAGGTAAGAGCGATTTATGCCTCTATTAAAAATTCAGGCATGTACGGTGGTCGTTACCAAATTTTTAACGATATCCGTGGTGGTGACTTTATGAATGAAAGAACCAACGTTGTAACTGGTTTTGATGTATGGAACTATACTCCATCAAACAGTTCTACCAACTCAGTTCAAAACCATTGGTCAAGAGCCTACTATGTAATTAATTTGGCAAACGTATTTTTAGAAGGTATGGCTGCTAAAGGAACTGCAGTTGTTGGAACTCCACTTTCTAATAACTATCAAGCAGAGGCGCGTTTACTTAGAGCCATTAGTTATTATTCTTTGCTTCAATTATATGCACGTCCTTTTTGGGATGGTAATGGGTCTAAACCTGGTGTTCCACTTCGTTTAAAAGGCAATACAGGTTCTGATGATTATGCAAAAGCAAGAGCCACAGTAGCAGAAGTATACACACAAATTTTAGCAGATTTAGATTTTGCTGAAACCAACTTACCAGCTACTTATAGCACTGCTTTAAATAATACCATTCGTGCACACAAGAATACGGCTATTGCTCTTAAAACAAGGGTTTATTTAAGCATGGGTCGTTATTCAAATGTAATTACGGAAGCCAATAAAATAGTAAGTAGTGCAGCGCCATTTACAGCAGCATCTGGTGTAGCACATGCACTACAAGCAGATATTACCAATGTATTTAAAGCACCTTATACGACTACCGAGTCTATTTTATCAATGCCATTTGCATCTAATGAAGCACCAGGTACGCAAAACCAATTAGGTTACTACTATGGTCCTGCAGCATTTAATGGAGGTAATGGTGAGTACTCTTTATTATCTACTGGCATTATAGCAGATGCTGGTTGGAAAGCAACCGATAAAAGAAGATCTATGATAGGTGTATTTGGTGGTAAAAGCTACTTAACCAAGTATAGTGTACCTTCTATCTTTACTGACTATGCACCTGTTATCAGATATGCTGAGGTATTACTTAGTTTAGCTGAAGCAAGAGTGCGTTCTACTAATACTTTAGATGCACAAGCCATTGCGCTTTTAAATGCAGTTCGTAGTCGTTCAGACGCTTCAACTGTTTTTACAGCTGCAGACTTTGCTAACCCAACAGCATTAGCAGATGCAATTGTAACTGAAAGACGCATTGAGCTTTTAGGTGAAGGCATTAGAGGTACTGATATCACTCGCTTAGGTCTTCCTTTACCAGCGAAACCTGGTGTGGGTGAAATTAAAGCAGATGCACAACAGTATATCTGGCCTATATCTTCTACAGAGTTACTATTAAACCCACTTTGTAAAGACAATTAGAATTTTCTCTTATAAATTAAAAGGCCTGGTTAGTTTTCTAACCGGGCCTTTTTTATTTACATTGCATCTAAATTACCTGTATGCTACATTCTATAAAATGCTTTGTCATTGTTTTGTTGTTACAATTTTGTTTCGAGGCAACTGCACAAAAAACAACCGTTTGGATTGTTAGACATGCAGAAAAAGATACTTCTTTTGCAAACCGGATGAATCCGGATTTAACGGATGTTGGTATGCAAAGGGCTAGAGATTTAGCGGCTTATTTGCAAAAACAAAATATTGTAAAAATATTTTCGACAGATACCAAAAGAACAAAACAAACAGCTACCTATTTTAATGTACCGCTAGAAATATACAATCCTAAAAGTTTGTCCGGTTTGCGGGATGTATTGTATCAACAAGCAAATGGCAAGTCTGCATTAATCATTGGTCATTCAAACACTGTATTAGAAACCATTGAAGCTCTTGGAGGTGCAAGACCTGTAAATCAGTTATCTGATGACGATTACGACTATTTGTTTAAAGTTGTATTGGCGGATGGTAAGCCAGCTAAGGTGCGCAGCTTTCATTTTGGGCAGTACCACAGGGGTGGCAACGCTACTATGAAATAGCGTATACGGGTATCTAATGCAAAAAGGTCCAACAAAAGTTTAGTTTTTAACCTAGTTCGGTTAATTTAGGTACTCTAAACTATACTCTATGCTTAGGAAAGTTATTTTATCGCTATCACTTTTTGCTGTTTCTATTTTTGCCCACGCGCAAAATGTTCCAAGTCCAAAATCACATTTTGGATTTAATATTGGTGATAATTATCAGTTAGCCAATTACACGCAAACAGAAGCGTATTTACAAAAATTAGCAGCGGCTTCAAATAAAATGAAGCTTCAAAATATTGGTACCACGGAAGAAGGCCGTACTCAGTATATGGTTATTGTGTCTGACCCAGCTAATTTATCCAAGCTTGCAAAGTATAAATCAATATCGCAACAAATGGCTAGAGCCGAAGGCTTAACCGACTCGGATGCTAAGCAACTTGCCAACGAAGGTAAAGCGGTGGTATGGATTGATGGCGGATTGCATGCCAATGAAGTACTTGGCATTCATCAGTGGATCGAAACATTGTATCAAATTTTGTCTCGTAACGACGATGAAACAAAACGAATTTTAAAATCTACCATCATTTTATTTGTACATGCAAATCCTGATGGCCAAGAACTACAATCTAATTGGTACATGCGCCACACCGATACTTTAAAACGCAACACGGCCAATTTACCAAGGCTCTATCAAAAATATATTGGTCATGATAACAACCGTGATTTTTATATGACCAATATGAGTGAGTCACGCAATATGAGCCTTCAACAATATGTAGAGTGGATGCCTCAAATTTTATACAATCATCACCAAACAGGTCCTGCAGGTACCGTGGTAGCGGGCCCTCCTTACCGTGATCCTTTTAATTATGTGTATGATCCATTATTGATTACAGGTATTGATCAATTAGGTGCCGTAATGAGTACAAGACTAAATGCCGAAAATAAACCAGGCTATACCATGAAAAGCGGATCTGTTTATTCGACTTGGTGGAATGGTGGATTACGAACAACAGCATACTACCATAATATTGTTGGCCTTCTAACAGAAATGATTGGTAATCCAACACCCATGAAAATTCCATTTGTGCCGTCTCGACTTATTCCTAATAGTGGTACTCCTTTTCCAATTGCGCCACAAAAATGGTATTTCAGAAATTCAATTGATTATTCGGTATCACTAAATTATGCGGTATTAAATTATGCATCTCGTCATAAAGATGAACTACTCATGAATATTTATACCATGGGTAAAAATTCAATCAATGCTGGAAACAAAGACTTTTGGACATTATCTCCAAATAAAGTAGAGATGGTGAACGAATTAATGAAGGCAGATCAAAAAGACCAACGTGCCGATACCATTGCATTACAGTACTATGAAAAAGTATACAAAAATCCAAAACTGAGAGATGCACGTGGATATATTATTCCAATTTCACAAACAACTACTGCTACCAATTTTGTAAATATTTTAATTAAGAGTGGTATTCGAGTAGAAAAAGCAACGACTAATTTTAAAGTTGGCGATAAAGAATATGAAGCAGGATCGTATGTTGTAAAAACCAATCAAGCATTTAGACCGCATGTGATTGATATGTTTGAACCACAGGATCATCCTAACGATTTTCAATATCCTGGTGGTCCGCCAGTTAGGCCTTATGATGCTGCAGGCTGGACACCAGCGTATACCATGGGTCTTGAGTTTGACCGCATACTAGAACCCTTTGATGGACCGTTTGAAACAATCCCTTATGGTGAAGAGCAAAAACATAAAGGTTCATTTACAAAATTAGCAGGTGCTGTTGGTTACACATTTTCTACCAAAGAAAACGCGAGCTTTATTTTAATTAATGATTTATTAAAAGAGGGTATTGAGGTAGAAAAAAATAGCGAATATTTTTATGTAGCTGCTTCAGATAAAGCGACACCCATTTTAGAAAATGCAGCTGCTAAATATGGTGTAAAAATTACAGGCGTACAACAAAAATTAAATTTGGGCGCTGTTGGATTAAAGCCTAGTAGAATAGCATTATGGGACGTGTATGGTGGATCTATGCCATCTGGTTGGACAAGATGGATCTTTGAGCAGTATCATTTTCCATTTACGGTGGTATTTGCAAAAGAAATTGACGCCGGTAATTTAAAAAGTAAGTACGATGTTATTTTATTTGTTGGTGGTGCGATTCCAGCGTTTCGTGCAGAGGCTGGATCAAATGCAATGGGTGGTTATGAAGGTAGAGAGCCTAACGAAAAAGAAATTCCTGAAATGTACCACGCACAGCTAGGACGAATTACGGCAGCAAAATCTATTCCTGCTTTAAAAGAATTTACTGAAGCTGGTGGAACCATTATAACAATTGGTAGCAGTGCTAATTTAGCCTACCACTTTAAATTACCGGTGCGCAATGCACTTGTTGAAATGGTGAATGGTAAAGAGCGAGCATTACCTGGCGAAAAATTTTATATTCCGGGATCTGTGATGCAGGTTGCTGTTAATAATGACCATAGAGCAAACTGGGGTATGAAGCCAACAGCCGATGTATATTTTAGTGCAAGCCCTGTATTTAATTTACTACCCAATGCAACAGCAACTGGTGAAGTAACACCGCTTGCCTGGTTTGCTTCAGATAAAACACTTAGAAGTGGGTGGGCTTTTGGACAATCATACTTACAACAAGCAGTTGCTGCATTTGAAGCAAAAGTGGGTAAAGGAAAACTAATGGTATATGGTCCAGAAATTACTTTTAGAGGACAAACACATAGCACATATAAAATGCTATTTAACCAACTCTATCTAGAAAAATAAACAGGATTAAAAGCTATATCGGACACTTGTTATAATATTACTGCCAGCAGCTACAATCCCTGAAGAATAGGGCCTGTAGCGCTGGTTGGTTATATTTTCCCATCCTAAATTGCATTGAAACTTACCTAGGGTATAAGTCGCTTTTATATTAATGGTGTACCATGATGGCGCATACGGATTACCATTTTCATCTTTTGCATAAATAAACGTTTTTGCTTTTTCACTTGGCGCCAAATTTGCACTGTTTATTTGACCATTAAATTGTGAGTTTACTTCAATTGTTAACTGTTTTTTTTGCCACTGAATAGCACTACTACCAAATAAAGGAGGCGCGTGTCTGAGTGGCACTTGCACATTTTTAATATCATCTGTTTCATGGCCTTCAATCCAATTTAATTTTGATTGCCATTTGGTATGCTTATTGAAAAACAATTCCCATCCTAATTGTATACCCCAAACCTTTGCCTGAGCCACATTTTGTATAGCGTTAACCCGACTTTTTGTGCCATCATACATAATGGAGTCTTGTCCATTAAATGTAAAAGGCCTATTGGTTAAAGCATTACGTAGTGAAGTGGTGAAAATTGAAATATAGTAGTTTAGTTTTTCTGGATGATTGTACTGTAAACCTATTTCATAGTTCCACGCATATTCTGAGCGTAAATTTATATTTGGAACTACTACATTTCCTGGTGCCGATTCAAACACTTTTCCAATATCATCTATGTTGGGCATTCTAAATCCTGTGGAGATTAGTGCATTGACTTGCAAACGTTCACTAGTTTTATACACAACACCTATGTTTCCTGTAACACTGCTGTTATGTAAATTGGATCTTGTAAAAGGAAATTTAAAAAAGGTAGTATCGAAATTTGCTTTTGTTTGACCCGTATTGTAGCGTAGTCCGCCCGAAAAATTGAAATGATCGTTGATAATTTTTTTATAGCTTGAATATACTGCAAAAGAATTCCAGGTTGCACCATCCGGGTAGCGCGTTGCAACGCTAGTTTGGTTCCCGTTGGTGATATTTACATTTGTTGCTGTTGAACCAACCACATTACCTATCCATTCTGCACCATAAAAAATTTCTTCTTTAGGATTTAGTGATTTTGTAAAGTCTAGATTTACCGAAGTAGCATTAACGTTTTCGGTTTGTGTTCGTTGGTTGTTGTTGTTTCGTCTACGGTCTATTCTACTTTCTTGGTATTGCTGATAGGCAACTACTATTTTTGCTTCGTTGTAAAAGGCTGTATTTTTTTTATGTTCTATGTGTACATTTTGCATTGTCCAAAACTGTGGACCATAATTCCACTCTGCAAAACGTAAATTACCTGAAGCGTACTCGATTAATCTGTCGTAGCGGGGTATATTTCCAGTTTTTGAATAATGATATCCGTACTGTATATCCCAGTGTTCACCTGGTTTATACCTTAATTTAGTAAGTAGATTATTTTGATGGTAGCCACTATTTTTTTGTAGGTATGGGTTGGTATTTTGTACCACTACATCTTGGTTATTGATACGCTCGATGTATTCTTTGCGCAAATAATTATTTTGACCGCCATTTTTACCCATTTGTAAATCACCAAAATTACTAGTTGTGAAACTCGTTAGAAAGGATAATTTCTTCCCAGCAATATTTACATTAGCATGACCTGTTTTTTCATTATTGGCAGATGCATACCTAACTAACGCATCACCTAATACAAGTGTTTTATTATTTGCTGCTAGTTTAGGTTCGAGTGTGTGAAAATCCATAACACCACCAATGGCATCACTACCATACATTAATGAGCCTGGACCAAAAATGACTTCAGCGTCTTGAAGTGCTAACGGATCAAAGGAAATAATGTTTTGTAAGTTGCCGCTTCTGTAAATGGCATTGTTCATTCTAACTCCATCCACAACAATTAACACACGGTTGGTTGCAAACCCCCTAATCATAGGGCTACCCCCACCCATTTGACTTTTTTGTACAAATACCTCTCCAGTTAAGCCAATGGCATCAGCCGTGGTTTGAGGGTTTTGTAAACGCTGTTGTTTAAAATTAAACTTAGTGATGCGGTTAGGTACTTCGTTTATTTTTCTTTCCCAACGATTGTAATAAACGCTAACAGGATTTAAATTATTTTGTTTACTTGTTGTGTCTTCACTGGTTTGTCCAAATACATTTTGTGTGGCAAGTAAAAGTATAAAGATGTGTATCCATTTTATTATTGGACAGCAATGATTCTCACCTATTCTTTTGTTTACCAATGGCATCTCACAAAAATAGGGTTTACGCGTGTTATTGCGTAAACCCTATTATAAAATATTGGTGAGCTATAATTACTTTGGTAATACAACAGCATCCACAACGTGGATTAAACCGTTTGAACCAGTTAAATCTGTAGCAACTATGGTTGATGTAGCACCTTTTTCGTCTGTTAAAATTACTTTTCCTTCTTTGATAGAAGCAACTAGGTTGCCACCACTAACAGTTTTTAATGTTACAGATCCGCCACCATCTTTGATAGCTTTTACAACAGCGCCTGCATTAAAACTACCAGCTACAACGTGGTATGTTAAAATTTTAGCTAAGGTTGCTTTGTTTTCTGGCTTTAATAAAAATTCTACAGTACCTGCAGGTAATTTTGCAAATGCTGCATTTGTTGGTGCAAAAACGGTGAAAGGTCCTGCACTTTGAAGTGTAGCAACTAAGTCTGCAGCTTTAACAGCAGCAACTAAAGTTGAATGATCTTTAGATCCAACAGCGATGTCTACAATTGTAGATTGCGCCTTAACAGTGATGGTGCTAGCAACTATTATAACTAGAGCCAGCATTAAATTTTTGATTTTCATGTATTTGTTTTTTTCCATAACGCTTGTTTGAACTTATTGTTCGGTTACTTAAACGATTTAACATTTAAATCACTTTACCCTTTAAATAGGTTATATTACAGAAGAAACTTACATTTTATGTTTAAAAAATTTACAAGCGGCGACATACTATTATTAGTTGCTGCACTTCTTTCCCTTGTTTTTTCAGAAATTATGTGGTTTACAGGTAATAAAGAACAAGCTCTATTTGTTGGACTTTGGGTTCCTTCCATTTTATGTTTTGGTATATTCCTTAAACTAACTAACAAAGAATGATATGACAGACATACTTCCATACTTTGCTGGATTAATTACTCTTCTCTTTGGAGCGGGATGTTTTTTAATGCTTGCAAAGTATAAAAATATAAAGTAGAACCATGAATACGTTACTTAGCAAATTACTTGGTATTTATGATACACTAAGTACTTCAAAAAAATTACATTTTTTTGAAGTTGCTATTTTAAAGGTTTCAATTATTTCATTTGTTGCACACATTGCTTTTATTTTTTTTGAAAACACTTTTAATTTTATTGGATCTAATAGTCATAGTTATTTAAAGGCAATTTATACTCCGTTTAGTTTTATACTTTATTACGAGGTTTTTTTGCTCGTCATTATCATCCCTAAATCTATCTCTGAATTTATAGGTAAGCAGTTTGAAATCATTGCTATTATTACACTTCGTAGCTTTTTTCACGACATTGCAGATATAGATTTTGCTGATATTGCCACTATTAATAATCCAAACTTTATTAATATACTTTATGATTTAGGCGCATCAATAATTATGCTTTTTTCTACGTTGATTTACAATAAAATGTATAAAAAGCACGGCGTTAGTGACGCTCATGTAGATTTAGAACAGTTTATTAAAATCAAAAAAGTTTTGTCCGTTATTATGTGCGGCGTGCTTATTGGTTTAAGTTTTATAAGTTTATTTTCTTGGCTCAACGATGTAAATTTGGCTTTTCAAAGCAAAACATCTTTTCCAAATCCTAACACTGTTTTTTATACCGACTTTTTTACAATCATGATTTTTGTTGATGTACTCTTACTCATCATTTCATTTATCTATCAATTTTCATTTAACCTCATTTTTAGGAATGCCAGCTTTATCATTACCACCATACTAATTCGTATGTCACTTAGTATGCCAAAGCCTATGAACTACTTAATTATCATTATAGGTTTGACATTTTCGATAGTAACCTATTATATCTACTCAAAAATGACTGTCGAGAAGCTTAAAAGCTAACAGCTTTTTAACTCCTTTTTTACAACAGAACTTTGCATTTTTAGCCAAATCAACTAATTTCACGCGTACAAACAAACATTAGTTAATGGCTAAGATTTTGGTTATTGGTGCAGGGGGACAGTTAGGAACGGAGCTCACAAAAGTACTCGCAAATACCTATGGAAATGAAGCAGTTATAGCTACTGATTTTCAGGAATCTGTAAAAGATAAGTTCGATTACTGTGCTTTTCAAACCCTAAACGTGATGGATAGGGCGGCGCTTGCTGCCATTGTAGAAAAAGAGGGCATTACGCAGGTGTATCATTTAGCAGCTATTTTATCGGCACTTGGCGAAAAAAATCCGGTGCATGCTTGGGACTTAAATATGGGTGGCCTACTTAATGTTTTAGAAGTAGCGCGTGAGTTTGCTATTGATAAAGTTTTTTGGCCTAGTTCAATTGCAGTTTTTGGCCCCAACTCTCCTAAAAACGGGACACCTCAACAGGCTTTTAAAGATCCTAACACGGTATATGGTATTTCTAAATTAGCGGGTGAGCACTGGTGCGAATATTATTTTAATAAATACGGCGTAGATGTAAGAAGTATCAGGTATCCTGGTTTAATTGGATACAAGTCTTTACCGGGCGGCGGAACCACAGATTATGCTGTAGATATTTACCATAAAGCCCTCAACGACGAAAAGTTCACTTGCTTTTTAAGTGCCGATACGTATTTGCCGATGATGTATATGGAAGATGCGATTCAAGCAACCATTCAATTAATGAATGCCCCCAAAGAAAATATTAAGATTCGTACGAGTTATAATTTATCGGGCATGAGTTTTTCGCCACAGGAAATTTATAAAAGTTTATTGCCTTATTTCCCGAAATTTACAATCGAATACGTATCCGATTTTAGACAACAAATTGCAGACAGTTGGCCCAACAGTATCGATGATAGTGCCGCGCAACATGACTGGAATTGGAAACCCGCATTTGATTTAAACGCAATGACAGCAGCTATTGTAGACAACTTACCTAGCTATTTTAATTACAACAAGCACAAATAATTTTATGTACGATCAATTCAAACCCTTTTTAGTTAACGAAATAGCATCTATAAAAGAAGCTGGCTTATTTAAGAAAGAAAGAATCATTACATCGGCGCAAGCGGCTCAAATTACGATTCAGGGTGGGCAAGAGGTTTTGAATTTTTGTGCCAATAATTACTTAGGATTATCGTCTCATCCAAAAGTAATTGAAGCTGCAAAAGCAGCTATTGATTCGCATGGGTTTGGTTTATCATCTGTGCGTTTTATTTGTGGTACACAGGATATACATAAAACATTAGAACAGAAGATTTCTGAATTTTTAGGAACAGAAGATACCATTTTATATGCTGCCGCATTTGATGCCAACGGTGGTGTATTTGAGCCTTTGTTTGGTGAAAAAGATGCGATCATTTCAGATGCACTCAATCATGCTTCCATTATAGATGGCGTAAGGCTTACAAAGTCTATGCGCTATAGGTATGAACACAACTCCATGGAAGATTTAGAAGTTAAATTAAAGGAAGCGGTAGCTGCGGGTGCTGTTCAAAAAATAATTGTAACCGATGGTGCGTTTTCTATGGATGGCACCATTGCCCAACTAGATAAAATTGTAGAATTGGCCGAAAAGTATGAGGCATTGGTCATGACAGACGAATGTCATTCTACCGGATTTTTAGGCAAAACAGGAAGAGGGGTGCATGAGTTAAAAGGAGTGATGGGAAAAGTAGATATTATTACCGGTACACTGGGTAAAGCATTAGGTGGTGCATCGGGAGGTTTTACATCAGGTAAAAAAGAAATCATTGAAATATTAAGACAACGCTCAAGACCTTATTTATTTTCAAATACGCTAGCGCCTTCAATTACAGGGGCGTCTATTGCGGTATTTGATTTATTGTCCCAAACCACCGAGTTACGTGATACACTAGAAGCAAATACACAATATTTTAGAGCAAAAATTACGGCCGCAGGTTTTGATATTAAACCAGGCACACATCCTATTGTGCCAATTATGTTATACGACGCAGTAATATCTCAAAAAATGGCCGAAAAATTATTGGAAAAAGGTATTTACGTCATTGGTTTTTATTACCCTGTTGTTGCAAAAGGTCAGGCCAGAATACGGGTTCAAATTTCTGCGGCACATACCACCGCTCAGTTAGATCAGGCTATTGAAGCCTTTACAGCTGTGGGTAAAGAATTGGGGGTCATATAGTTTCAATTAACTTTTTGTAGTGGTTTGTAAGCTGTTATTGGGTTTTATTTTAGTATGATTAAACATTAGAATATAAATAAGAGCTGTTCAATTAAATTTGTGCTCTAAAATTTATTAATGGCTATTTTTATTTTTCTACTGCTTCATTGGTATCTATCTCTTTTTGGACAAACATTTTATTTGCACCGTTATTCGGCGCATAAAATGTTTACTATGTCTAAGTTTTGGGAGAAGTTCTGGTACATGTATACTTGGATAACGCAAGGAACCTCTTATTTAAATGCCCGTGCTTACGCGATACTGCATAGAATGCATCATGCCTATAGTGACACTGAATTAGATCCGCACACACCGCATTTTTTTAAGGAAGCATTTACCATGATGATGCACACAAGAAAAATTTATAATGGCGTGCACACGGGTACCATTCAGGTAGAGCCTAAGTTTGACAAAAACTTTCCGGTGTATCCTGTAATTGATAAAATCGCAGACCATAATATTACTAGGCTATTTTTTGCAGGACTGTACATTACATTTTATGCCTTTTTTGCAACTGAGTGGTGGATGTTTTTGTTGCTCCCTATTCATTTTTTAATTGGTCCTATACAAGGAGCCATTGTAAATTGGGCAGGACATAAATATGGTTATAGAAATTTCCCAGACGAAAAAGACCAGTCTAAAAATACTTTAATCATTGATTTTTTAATGCTGGGTGAACTGTTTCAAAACAACCATCACCATGCGGGAGCCCGTCCTAATTTTGCTGCTAAATGGTGGGAATTTGATCCTGTTTATCCTGTAATCAAGTTATTTCACAAATTGGGTATGATACGACTTATTGCCATCAAGTATTAATGATCACAGGTAAATCATATGGATAGCACAAGACAAGATATTGTGGTCGTATGGTTTAAGCGGGACATACGACTTATAGACCATGAGCCCATAATGTTGGCTCAAGAGGAGAAGCTACCTATTCTTTTTGTGTATTGTTTTGAACCCTCCATTATGGGCTATGACGATAGTGACGAAAGGCACTGGCGATTTGTATATGAATCTTTACAGGATCTACAAACCAAACTGCTACCCTACAATACCCAGGTTGCTATATTTTGCCGGGAGGCCTTATTTGTTTTTACCGCCTTGGCTAAACAATACAATATCAAAGCTGTTTATTCGCACCAAGAAATTGGAAATAAACTGACTTATGATCGTGATATTAGTTTACAAAAGTATTTTAAAGAGCAGCACATTCATTGGCACGAATCGCAACAAAACGGTGTTATTCGAAAATTAAAATCTAGAAAAAACTGGGCAGCACTCTGGAATCAAAAAATGCAATCGGCACCTGCAGTAGTAAATTTAGAAAGCGCAACGTTTTTAACTTTAGATACAGCTTTTTACAATACCATTAAAGGACCTGAGCTTCCAAAGCAAATTACTACCCATCATCCTTCATTTCAGCGGGGTGGCGAAACCTTTGCTTGGAAGTATTTACATAGTTTTTTACAGGAAAGACATCAGAATTATTCACTACATATTTCTAAGCCACTACTGAGTAGAAAAGGTTGTAGTCGTATTTCACCCTATTTGAGTTATGGTAATATTAGTATGCGTATGGTGTTTCAGCAAACCATGCAAGTATATCCAACCTCAAATAGTAAAAGGGCGCTATCAAATTTTATGTCACGTTTGCACTGGCATTGTCATTTTATTCAAAAGTTTGAAGATGAGTGCCGCATAGAATTTGAAAATATAAATAGCGCTTATGATAGCATTGTAAAGCCTGTTAACGAGGCTTACATTGAGGCATGGCAAACGGGAAAAACGGGGATACCCATTGTAGATGCGTGCATGCGGTGCGTTGTAGCAACAGGTTATTTAAATTTTAGGATGCGTGCCTTGGTGGTTTCTTTTTTTGTTTTTAATTTATGGCAGGATTGGCGGTCCTTACATTTTTTGGCCAAACAATTTTTGGATTATGAACCCGGCATACATTACCCTCAGTTGCAAATGCAGTCGGGTGTAACAGGCATTAATACCATCCGTATTTACAATCCCATCAAAAACTCTATAGAGCATGATCCGGATGGCGCATTTATTAAAACGTGGATTCCGGAGCTCGCGGCTATTCCCTCAAATTTTATTCATGAACCCTGGAAGATGAGCTTGATGGAGCAGGAATTGTGTAAGACTATTATAGGTATTGACTATCCCGCACCTATTGTGGATGTGGAGCTTACCAGAAAATATGCAAGTGATCAAGTTTGGGGACTTAAAAAAACAAGTAAAGTAAAAAAAGAAGCGAAACGTATTTTAAAAAAGCATGTGAATACCTAGGTTAATGTTTTCATATTAATATATTCGTTGTAATTTTATTCATGCGTTTTACCCCTTTTTTCATTTTATCTTTCATTTCAATTACATCTTTTGCTCAAAGTGACTCTTTAAAGTCTTTTAAGATAAGTGGCTATATTGAATCGTATTATAGTTATGACTTTTTGAGGCCTGGCAATAACGAAAAGCCTGATTATAATTACAATTATAAAAAGCACAATCAGCTCAATGTTAATCTTGCCTTTGTTAAGGCAAGCTATCAGGGAAAACGACTAAGGTCTAATTTGGCACTCATGACTGGTAATTATGCCATGTATAATTTAAGTGCAGAGCCTAATTGGGCAAAACCCATATTTGAAGCAAATGTAGGTGTCAAATTACTCAAGGATAAGGATTTATGGATAGATGCTGGAGTCATGCCATCTCACATTGGTTTTGAAAGTGCTATTGGAAGTGATTGTTGGAATTTAACAAGAAGTATACTAGCCGAAAACTCTCCTTATTTTGAATCTGGTATCAAATTAAATTACACCAACAAAAAACAAGATGTATATGTAGCACTACATATACTTAATGGATGGCAAAAAATAGCAATTACAAATGATAACCAAAAGCCAAGTGTTGGTATACAAGTAAATTATAAGCCTAGTAGTAGCTTGACGCTTAATTACAGCAACTTTTTGGGTAATATGAATACCGGAGGTGCTAGTGCATTTAGGACATTTCATAATTTATATGCTATCTATGATGCATCACCAAAACAGGCATTTATTTTTGGTTTTGACATAGGTACTCAAAAAGCAAACAATACTAAAACTGCAGTTTGGTACACGCCAGTTATCATTTCAAAAATTAATTTGAGTGCCAAAAGTAAAATAGCTGCAAGGCTTGAATACTATAGTGATAATCAGCAAATTATTATACCTACCCAAACACCAAGTGGTTATCAAACATTTGGGGCTTCAATAAATTACGATTATCAAATTTCTCCAAAAATTTTGTGGCGCTCTGAACTTAAAAAGTATGATTCAAAAGATCTTATTTTTAAATACACACAAAATAGCCATGGACAAACAACGGCCACTATGGCACTGATTGTAAAATTATAGTAAAGCAATTTGATAGCTTGCTCCTGATCTAGTTGCGAAAATTAAATATTTTTTATAATTTTAAATTATGAGACAACTATTAATAAAAGCATCACTATTTGCTACCATTTATTTATTTTCTATACATATTTTGTTTGGCCAGGTAAATGCAACACAGGCAGTTCTGGCATCAAATAATGATGCATATAGTAAAGATGTAAGTTCTGAAAGCAGCATTATAAATGCCCTTTATGAGGTTATATCAGGCGAATCAGGTGAAGTGCGTGATTGGGCAAGATTCAAGAATCTTTTTGGTAAAGACGCTTTGTTGATACCTACTAATAAAGCTGCTACGGGTTTATTTAGTTATAGAACAATGACTCCAGATGATTACATCACGATGTTTAGCACCCGTATTAAAACAGGTTTTTTTGAAAAAGAACTAAAGCATGAGTTGGTATCTTTTGGAACCATTGCACATATATTTAGCACCTATGAAACACGTGAATCAAAAAATGGGCCTATCACCAATAGGGGAATTAATAGTATTCAACTGTTCTACGATCAAAACAGATACTATATTGTTAATGTCTTTTGGTGTGCTGAAAGTATGGGTTTTACGCTTCCAGCGGCTAGTTTACAATAATTTAGTTTTTGATAAAAGGTAGTTTGATCACAGAAGGATATTGTTTTGAATGGTGAATTTTATTTTCCACTATAATTCCTTTTGATTCATCATAATTATTACCACCAGTATTTAGGTTACGATCAAATCTAGGAAAGTTACTACTAGATACTTCGATGCGAATTTTATGACCGGGTGCAAAATAGTTACTAGTAACCATAGGCGTTAAATCTACCTTATATACTTTGCCTTTCTCCATAAATACTTCTTTATCATATCCCTCTCTATAACGGAGGCGCTGAATGGTTTCATCTAAATTATACGCTTTACCATCAGGGTACACATCAATTAATTTAATGGTTACATCGGTATCTGGTCCTGTTGAAGAAACAAAAAGCGTTGACTCTATAAAGCCAGTAATTTCTGCTCCATTCACTAATTCTTCTGAAGTGTATACTAGAATGTCATTTCTTAATTCCATTGTTGATTGATCAAAGCTGCCACCTTGAACTGCATTGCCTGTGCAGCAAACATTACCTCCATATGAACTTACAGGATTCATTGGATCATAGGTAAAAGCATCTGGCATATCTTTATTAGGAACTGTTAATGATAATACACCATCACCATTTCGGGTATTGGCTTTTCCTGCACTCGATAAGTATAAATTTTTTACTTCGGTATTAGGTAACGGAAAACTCTCTGCCTGCTGCCATTTGTTTGCCCCCATTGTATAATATCGAACGCGCGGCTGATTGGTTTTGAAATTATTTTGTTCGCCCTTTAATAACATGTCAAACCAACCCCATGTTAAGTCATCGTAGTTTAACCTAGCATCACCCACACTTCTTTCACCTACTATTGTATTTTCTGCAGCACGCTTGTATGAGCAATGTAAAACCGGCGCAATTACTAGGTATTGATTATCGGCTACAGCTTTTGATTTTGCTGCATTTCGAACATGATTGAAGAGCGCAATGTTAGGGGCAGATGATACATCGTACCAACTTACAAACCAATAAGCAGGCACTTCTAGTGGCATATTGTCGTGATAGAGTCCTCCCTTAAACCAAGCTGGATCGTTTGGTTTTCTGACAGCCATTTTTTCGTAAATACCATTGGCTCCTTGCGCATTTTTTATGATGTCTAATACAGGTAAATGATTTAGTCCCTGGGCCCAATCAACTTTTGGCATTTCTGGGGCCATGTCATAAAATTTTTGAATCCTTTGCAAATCTTTTTGTTGAATACCTACTGGAAGCTTTGGCGCCATGAGATCGTGCTGGGTACCATATAGCCATGGGGTGAATAACATTTGCTGTGCACCACCTCTATACCAGTTACCCTGTTCCATAAATTTCCCAACTCTACCAACACCTGCTCCAAAACCTTGTGCCACCATAGCAGCTAGTGCAGGATGGTTTTGAGAAGCTACAGCCATTTGCCATTCGGCAGTAGAAGAACAGCCAATTAATCCTACTTTACCGTTGCTCCATGATTGTTTACTCATCCATTCAAGTGCATCATATCCATCTGTGATAGGCGTACCTAAAATATCCCATTCACCTTCTGAAAAAAACCGTCCACGTTCATTTTGTACAATATAAACATAACCTCTACTCACTGCTTGGTAAGCATCTTCTAATGTACGGGTGGTCATTTTTCCGTCCACCCAAGTATTAAAATTATAGGGCGTACGAGAAAAAACAATCGGATGTTTACCATCTCCCTTTGGGCGGTAAATGTCTGTAGCTAAACGTATACCATCTCGCATTGGCATCATTACTTTTTGATCTATCACTGCAATAGAATCTAGCTTCCTGTAAATGCTAGCAGTATCCTGTGCAAAAATACTTGTTGTAATTACAGTGCAGACAAATGAGCTAATAGCGAGTATTATTTTTTTCATATGTATTGTGTTAGATATTTTCAATTTACAAATTTTCTTTTAGATCTTCTTGATGTAATATATTTAATCACCCTTGTTTTACTTAAAAATCTTAAACTTAGCTTAAATTTCGGCAATAAAGTAATATATTGTTTCTAAATATATACTTAACACCAACACATGAAAAAGCTTATTGGCCTTGCCATCTTTTTATTGATCACAATTCAATTTTCTGTAGCACAAAGTGCTAAAATAGATTTCTCCCAGAAGCCGCCTAATTTAGATTCGCTTTTACCTAAAATCAAAGCAGAAAAAAACGATAGTGCTAGATATTATTTAGCATTGAGTGCTTTAACAATTTCGGAAACAAATCCGGTGGAGGATATGCACAATTCTGAAATTATTTTGATGCATGGACAAAAAAATAATGATTTAGTATGTCAGGTACTTGGCTATTGCTGTTTGTGTTACGATTATATTGCTTTTGGTAATAAAGTTAAAAGCCTTGAGTTTGGTATTAAAGCAAATCAAGCCGCCGAAAAGTCAAATAACGACCGCCTAAAAACTTTTGCAAAAGCCATGTTAGCGCTCACTTATTTAACAATGGGAGATTTTGAAAAGGCCGAATCGTATAACAAAGCAGCGATGGAAGCGGGTTCTAAATACGAAACAGATATTATTTCTGTATGTGCCGTAAATGATATGGGCACTATTTATTTGGCAATGGGAAAAATTGATTCGGCACTTGTGTATACACAAAAGGCATACGAAATGGCCATTAAATCTGGTATTAATTACTGGTTAACTTCTACCTATTTACAGTTTGGCTCGATTCATGCTGCTATGAAAAATTCTTCTTTAGCACTTAATTATTGGAATTTGGCACTTAATGAGGCCAACAGAATTGGTTCTCCAAAATTTGTGAGCACTGCATATAATGCAATGGCTCAATTTTATTATGCATCCAATCAACCAGACTCTGCCAAGCTATATGCTACGAGGGCCATTTCTAGTGTAAACAATACGGCATTTTATACACTCAATGTAGATCCGGCTAAGCTTCTTTTAAATATTTACAGAAACTCAAATATTGATAGTGCTTTTAAATATTCAGAAATTTACCGAACTGCTAATGATAGTTTATTTAATATTCGGACATTGCAGCAAGCGCAATTAATGGCCGTAGAGGAAGAAGCAAGGCTCGCAGAATTAAAATTTGAAGAAGAAAAATCTGACGAAGCGCGTAAAACAAATTTGGAATACACATTTATTGCCATTGGAATCGTTAGCTTTTTTATGATTTTTTTGGTTTTTAGTAGAAGCTATATTACCAATCCAAAAATCATTGAATTTCTAAGTGTTATTGCACTCTTAATTGTTTTTGAATTCTTTAATTTATTAATACACCCACTTTTAGAAAGAGTAACCCATCATTCACCCGTATTAATGTTGCTAGCCCTTGTATTATTGGCTGCGCTGCTTATCCCTTTGCACCATAAGCTTGAACATTGGGCGGTGCATAAGCTAATTGAAAAAAACAAGCAGTCAAGATTAGAAGCAGCTAAAAAAACGATTGAGCAACTAGAAAAATCGGTATAATTAAAAAGGGTTTAAAATATAGCAACATTGACGTCTGTATTTTCGTCGATTTTGTATTCTTTTTTTAATAATTCTAGAAGTTCTATCGCTCTTTTGTAGTGCCTGTCTACGCTGGGCAATAATACAACCTTCAATGAATTATTAATATGGTTTAATCTATTTGCAAATTCAGTTAAAGTTAGCGGATCGGTGGTTAATAGTTTTGCATTATCTGCTACCGTTCCAGTTGTTACGTTGATATAATATTTTTGATCAAAAATAGAGTATGATTTTTCTCTTGCTTTAAATTTTAATTCGTCTACAAAATCACTATACTCTTTTAGATTGTCTGATTTTACCCAGTAGTCAGAAATTTTGTTGCTGAGCTCTTGGTTTTCTACAAGTCGCATACCTCCTGCATTTTTTAATTGAGCAGAAGTTCGCTCGCTTAAATTCCATCTTAAGCCACCTGCTGTTTTTAAATTTAAACGGTATAAAACTTTTATTGTATTAGCATTCCAAACATTATTGTTTAACAATATCGTAGAAGTGTCTAGTTTTCCCGTTTGAATGGTATCGTATTTTACCAAACTATTTAATATCGTAGTATCTTTTCTTAGGTCCTCGTAAAGGCTTTGCATGTATTGTTTTTCGCGATTCCCTTCAATTAAATGCTCACGTTGATTTTCGGCAAAAAAACCAAGGGTTACGGCTGCAAATAGCATGATAAACTCTGTAACGTATTCTTTCCATTTTTTTGGATGATGCGAGTGGTGATGTACTTCCATTATTGTTTTTTTAAAATTCTTTTTTATTTAATTGAGAGAGTAGTTTTATGTTTAAATCTTTTGCTGTTTGCATTACATATAGGTAATACCCGCATCTACTCTCAATTCTATTTACCAATAACCTAAATTCTGGGTCAATAATCCTTTTTCTTAAAGCAGGAATCGTTTTAAAGTCTTCTAACTGAACGGCGTTTGATCTAGATTGAAATGGAAGTTTTTCATTTGTAGTAATAATAAATCCAAATCCAAAAGTTTTGCTTCCGAACTCGTGGTTATCATTGTCTAATAGGGTATTGTTTACTACAATTTTACCGTATAAAGCTTCGTAATACTGTGCAATAAGTTTTTTGGTTTCATTATTTTTAATAAAACTTAAACTGCCTGAAGAAATAGTGTTTTTATAAGATGCATTATTAATAAAAAGGGCAATACCAAATCTAGTATTCACATAAATTCTAACTACTGAATCTACTAATTGATTTTCACTGATTTCTTGATGACTAAATGCAAAAGAAAGATCTTTCATTTTTTCAAACTGAACCAAAGCATTGCTGTATTCATCAATTCTATTTTGAATTTCGACGGAATCTTGTTTTAAATCATCAATCATGGTAATCAAATTCTGATTTTTATGATTATCAATAACCTGATGCTCCCTTATGTTTTCGGCAAAAAAACCTAGTGTTACGGCTGCAAATAACATGATGAACTCCGTAATATATTCGGACCATTTTTTCTTATGGGTAGGATGGTGCGGGTGATGTACTTCCATAATTTTTGATATTATGGTTGAAAATAAGATATTATATGATTTAATCGGGTTAAATAATTATATTTTTAGTCCTGAATATTGTAGTGTCTTTTATGGTTAAAATCGCTTTTAGTCCCATCTATTATCACAAGCTTCCTGAGGGACATCGTTTTCCGATGTTAAAGTATGAGCTTATCCCAGAACAACTATTGCATGAGGGTACGATTACGCAAGAAAATTTGTTTACACCAAATACCTGTGATGCAATTGATGTTTTGCGCACCCACGATTTAGATTATTACAACAAATTGATTAATCAGCAACTAAGTCCTTCGGAACAAAGAAAAATTGGTTTTCCTCAATCACCAGCATTGATTGAACGTGAATTAATTATCACCAGAGGAACCATTGATTGTGCCTTATTTGCTTTAGAACATGGATGTGCATTAAATATAGCAGGGGGAACACATCATGCGTTTGCCGAAAGGGGAGAAGGATTTTGCCTTTTAAATGATATGGCAGTTGCTTCCGATTATCTTCTTCACAAAAATTTAGTTGCAAAAATATTAGTGATAGACCTAGATGTGCATCAGGGTAATGGTACGGCCAAATTAATGGAAAATGAGCCTAGGGTTTTTACTTTTAGTATGCATGGAAAAAACAATTATCCATTTCATAAAGAGCAGTCTGATTTAGATATTCCACTACCTGACGGCATTAGTGGTCATGAATATCTAGAAATTTTAGAAAAGACACTACCCATGTTATTAGAAACTGTACAGCCTAATTTTATTTTTTATTTATCAGGTGTAGATATTTTATCGACCGATAAGTTTGGGAAATTTAATATTAGTATAGATGAATGTAAGCGAAGAGATGAACTGGTTTTAAACATGGCTTATGATAATAAGATTCCTATTGCAATTGCTATGGGAGGTGGTTATTCACCAGACATCAATGATATTTTGCAGGCGCATTGTAATACATTTAGACTGGCGGCTAATTTATTCTAGTAGCAAATAAATAGTTGCAGCAATAAGGCTACTGTATGCTAAATGATAATCATTAAATTAGTTGTAGACTATAATAACCGATAGCCGTAAAAATGGCACAGCGTAACAACACGCCTAAACTGCACCAAAATACCATTTTATTGGTGGGTACATTAAAGCCTACCCCAATACCAATACTTATAGGAGCTCCAACACTCATTGTTCCTAATAAGCCTAAACCAATAACGCCATATTTCTCCCAAATTTTTAAGACAAATCCTGGTTCTTTTGTTGCTTTATTGGATTTTGGTTTTCTAAACTTGCTTATCCATTTTTTGATGATGTCTCCTAGGTATGCTGCTACAAAAACACCTATCAAGCCCCCTAGTAAACTGTAGGAGAATATTTCTAGTGGATGTAGTTTAAAGGCAAATCCAGCGGGGATTGCAGCATAAATTTCAAAAGTAGCTAAACCAATTACAGTAAGAATCTTGTACACCATTATTTACGCTCATTTATACCGAGGCGTAAAGGTATCATTATGTCGTGTAAGTTTTACTTTTTTTAATTGCGAAATCTAATTGATTCCAAATAATTGGTATTTCAAATTTGTATTAAATCTTACAGGTGATTTTGCGTCTTTAATAAACAAACTTTCTTTTGTTCCTGCTGCTAATAAACCAACATATGGAACGAATGAAACAGCTTTTGTTTTGACTTTTGTAGAGGCTTCCTTTTTTTCTAGAGCAACTAATTTATCATTAATAACTGCATAAATTGTATTCACAAAATCGGGCGCAGGTATGTTTTCAATTTCTTGACTAAAAGAACTGATAGATAAAAATAATCCAACTAGACAGAATGTAAATTTCATAGCGCTGTATTATATGGCTAAAATACACAATATCATGGCTCAGTTTTCATAACTAAAGCATAAATAAAAAGCCACCTACAAATACATGTAAATGGCTTTTTATTTAATTGTGTGGGCCCACCAGGGCATGATCCTGGGACCCCCTGATTATGAG
>JACCDN010027224.1_pt1 | contig 61567 bp, 61 predicted proteins | sample 7441691 | NCBI WGS metagenome assembly JACCDN01 (sample SAMN15323439, study PRJNA562643) | freshwater metagenome | isolation source: river surface water | place: USA:Blue River Watershed | collected 2017-08-16 | reverse complement strand
GGCGCCCGCGATTGGTAGGGTTGAGCCATGACTGGGCTGGAATTCCACCGACACCTCAATCTGCAGGCTAAGTCGCCGAGCGAGCGCGACGCGATTCTTGCGAACCCGGGGTTTGGGAACTTTTTCACCGACCACATGGTCGACATTTGTTGGTCGGAAATGGGCGGATGGCACCGTCCCCGAATCCAGCCATACGGTCCGATTGAACTCGACCCCGCCGCTGCTGTTTTGCACTACGGCCAGGAAATCTTTGAAGGGCTCAAGGCCTACCGTCACGCTGACGGCTCGATCTGGACCTTCCGCCCCGACGCCAACGGGCGGCGTTTACAGTCGAGCGCTGCGCGCATGGCACTTCCCGAACTTCCCGTCGAATACTTTTTGGAGAGCCTGAAGGCCCTCATCTCGGTTGACGCCGAATGGGTTCCCGCCGAGCCAGAGACGAGCCTTTACCTGCGTCCGTTCATGTTCGCCAAGGAATCGTTCCTGGGAATTCGTCCTGCTAAAAAGGTTGCCTACTACGTCATCGCCAGCCCGGCCGGTGCGTACTTCACCGGTGGTGTGGCGCCCCTGGCGTTGTGGCTCTCGGAGGACTATTCGCGAGCAGGCAAGGGTGGAACCGGTGCCGCAAAGACCGGCGGAAACTACGCCGCGTCCCTCGTCGCCCAAAACGAGGCATACGCAAACGGGTGTCAGCAGATTCTGTTCCTCGACTCGGTTGAAGGAAAGTACCTGGAAGAGCTCGGCGGTATGAACGTTGTTCTCGTCTACAAGGACGGTTCGCTCGTCACCCCACTGTCGGACTCGATTTTGCCCGGAATTACGCGCGATTCCGTTCTGCAGTTGGCCGAAGAGCGTGGCCACCGTGTCACTCGTCGCCCGGTCACGATTGACGAATGGCGCATCGGATACGAGAACGGTGACATCGTTGAGGCGTTTGCGTGTGGCACCGCTGCTGTCATCACGCCCATCGGCAAGGTCAAGGCCAAGAACTTCACCATCGGCTCGGACGACGCCGTCGCCGGCGAACTGACAATGTCCCTGCGCGAGGAACTCACCGACATTCAATACGGACGTCGTGAGGACACTCACGGCTGGATGTACCGTCTCGATGCTTGAGCGCGTGATCAGCGTCATCCAAGCGTTCGTGGGCGGCGTCCTCATCGCAATGCTGGCGACCGTCGTCCACGGCGAATGGTTTCCGCTAGTTCTCATTGGTGGGCTCGTCACCGTCGCGTGTTATCTCATCGCGCTGCGCATGCTCTCGGATGACCGAATCGTCTCCGTCAGCGGCGCAATCGCCGTCGTTGTAACCGTCTTCATCCTCGCCCAACAATCAAGCGGCGGCAGTGTTTTGATTCAAGCAAACCTCGCCGGAAACGTCTGGGTCTTCGGGTCGGCCATCATCGGTGGACTCGCGGCTGCGTGGCCTCAAATTAGCTTCCGCGCACGCGACTAAACTGGACAGCAGGAGGTCCTCGTGACGTATGTAATCGCTCTTCCCTGTGTGGATGTCAAGGACCGCGCGTGCATTGACGAATGCCCCGTCGACTGCATCTACGAGGGCGACCGCATGCTGTACATCCACCCCGACGAGTGCGTCGACTGTGGTGCGTGCGAACCGGTCTGTCCCGTCGAAGCGATTTACTACGAGGACGACCTTCCCGACAAGTGGAGCGAGTACTACCGCGCCAACGTCGAATTCTTCCGCGAGATCGGTTCACCTGGTGGTGCGGCCAAGGGCGGCCCAATCCCCGGTGACCACGAGGTCGTTGCGGTTCTGCCGCCCCAGGCGTAATGCTCGTCCTTCCCGACTTCCCGTGGAACGCGTTGGCGTCCGCACGTGCTCGGGCTGAAGAGCACAACGACGGAATCGTTGACCTGTCCGTTGGTTCGCCCGTCGACCCGACACCGGCGGTCGTGCGCCGAGCCCTCGAATCGACAACCGACGCCCACGGCTATCCGACTACTCAAGGTGCCAAGCAGCTGCGCGAGGCGATCGTCGAGTGGTACGCGCGTATCCGTGGAGTCGACACGCTCGACCCGTCAAGCGTGATTCCGACCGTCGGGTCAAAGGAATTCGTTGGTCTTCTGCCGACGTTCCTTGGCCTTGGTCCCGGCGATGTCGTCGTCCACCCCGCCGTTGCGTACCCGACGTATGACATCGGAGCCCGCGTCGTCGGTGCGACGCCGTTCCCCTCGGACGACCCCGACGAATGGCCGGCCAATACCAAGCTCGTCTGGATCAATTCGCCCGGCAACCCGACCGGACACGTCGACTCGGTCGAGGTGCTGGCAAAGGCCGTTGCACGCGCGCGCGAATTGGGCGCCGTGATCGTCAACGACGAGTGCTACGCCACCCTGACGTGGGAGGTGGATGCGGCTCCGTCGATTCTTGACCCGCGCGTAACCGGTGGGCGAAACGACGGCGTACTCGCCGCGTATTCGCTGTCGAAGCAATCAAATCTCGCGGGGTATCGCGCGGCCTTCGTCGCGGGGGACAGCGCGCTGATCGCGGGCATTCTGGAAACGCGCAAGCACTTGGGGCTCATCACGCCTTTGCCAATTCAAGCGGCGATGATTGCGGGAGTTCGCGACGACGAGCACGTCAAGGTCCAGCGCGAGGTGTACCGCCGCCGTCGCGGTGTGTTGCGCCCCGCGGTCGAGGCGGCCGGATTCCGAATCGACGAGTCCGTCGCTGGCTTGTACTTGTGGGCAACCCGTGGCGAACCCGCGTTCGACTCGGTGAACCGCCTTGCTGACCTCGGAATTCTCGTCGCACCGGGAAGTTTCTACGGCGAATCCGGCGCAAACCACGTGCGCATTGCGCTGACGGCAACCGACGAGCGCATCCAGGAAGCCGCTCGCCGATTGTCGTAGTTTTACCCACGAATCCTGTTCTAGGCTTATGGCTACTGCACACAATGCATTGTTCGACTGAGGAGAGCCCGTGACCAACGAGCCGCACATCGCCCGCCTGGAATACCCCGGTGGCTCGGCGGAGTTCCCGATTGTTGAGTCCGTCGACGGGCCCAACGCAATCGATATCGCCACGCTCTCCAAGCAGACCGGTTTGAACACGATTGACCGCGGTTTCGTGAACACCGCGTCGACCAAGTCGGCCATCACGTACATCGACGGAGATCAGGGAATCCTTCGTTACCGCGGGTACGACATTCAGGACCTCGCGAAGAACTCGACGTTCATCGAGGTCGCCTATCTTCTCGTCTACGGCGAATTGCCGACCCCGGCTGAACTGGCCAACTTCGACGACCAGATCCGCCACCACACGCTTCTTCACGAAGACCTCAAGCGCTTCTTCGACGCACTGCCGCACAACGCCCACCCGATGAGTGTCCTGTCGAGTGCCGTTGGCGCTCTCGGCACCTATTACGGTGACTCGCTCAACGTTCACGACCCCGAGCAAATCGAGTTGTCGACGATTCGCCTTCTCGCGAAACTGCCCGTCATCGCCGCTTACGCACACAAGAAGTCGATTGGTCAGGCGTTTCTTTACCCCGACAACTCGCTGTCGTTTGTCGACAACTTCCTGCGTCTCAACTTCGGTCTGATGGCCGAGGACTACGAGCCCAACCCACTTCTCGCGAAGGCGCTTGACCGCCTGCTCATTCTGCACGCCGACCACGAGCAGAACGCGTCAACGTCGACGGTTCGCCTTGTCGGATCGACCGACGCGACCATCTTCTCGTCCATCTCGGCCGGAATTTCGGCGCTGTCCGGTCCGTTGCACGGTGGCGCGAACGAAGCCGTTCTCGCGATGCTCGCCAACATTCAGGAATCGGGCGAGGGCGTTCAGAAGTTCGTCGAGCGCGTCAAGAAGAAGGACGAGGGCGTCAAGCTCATGGGCTTCGGGCACCGCGTCTACAAGAACTACGACCCGCGCGCGCGTCTCGTCAAGGAGAGCGCCGACGAGATCCTCGAGCAGCTCGGTGTCACCGACCCGCTTCTCGACATCGCCAAGGAACTCGAGCAGATTGCACTTGCCGACCCGTACTTCCAAGAGCGCAAGCTTTACCCGAACGTCGACTTCTACACCGGTGTCATCTACAAGGCGATGGGCTTCCCGACGCGCATGTTCACCGTGCTGTTCGCGATCGGTCGTCTACCCGGCTGGATCGCTCAGTGGCGCGAGGCTCGTGAAGACCCGGCGACCAAGATTGGCCGTCCGCAGCAGGTCTACATCGGGCCCGAGCATCGCCCGTTCCCCACGCGTTAACTTTTCGCCAAAATTCGCCCTGACGACGGGAATAACGTCGGTGCCTGGCGGCATTATGGAACTGCATCACGAGTTGCGACGCTCAGTACTCGGCTAGTCGCACGGCAACCCGGTTCCACATCGCGGGTGCCCCGAGGCAAGATGCGGCTGCGGCAAACGACGCGGTCACATGTGGAGTCGTGGGACTCCCTGTCGTGAGGAGCTCATCGTGACGACGTCACCATCTGCTGACAAAAAGTATTGCCAATTGTTTTGGCCTGGCCACAACGTTCACTGGATCCACGGACGGCACTGGGTCTCGGATAAGTCCGTACCCGCCACCGGCGTCATCGTCCACGACGGCTGGGTGCACTTCACGGCGGAGGGCGTGTTGTATTCACGCTGGACGCACAACGCGGCAGAGATCGCAGAGATGTTGGCCGAACGCCCTCAGGCAAAGGCCACATTCAGCAAGCGCTGGCGAATCCTGGCGATTGATGTGAATCCTCGTCGGGACACATGGAAGCCGTTCTATCTCGACGTTGAACCGAGTGAGTGCAAGTACGAGTTGCTCAAGGACTTCGAGCCTGACGCCTAGGGGCGGACCGTCTGGCTAGGCATGAAGGGCGGAGTTCAGCGTGACCGCGTGACCGTCCCGTGAACTCGCCTCGACGACGCCGGTCGTCGAGTTGCGTCGGTACAACAGGTTTGAGTGCCCGGACAGTTCGCGTGCGCTGACGACGGTACCGTCTGTGTCTCCGCCGCGCAGCGTGATCTTGGTTCCCGCGGTGACGTAAAGTCCTGCTTCGACAACACAGTCATCGCCGAGCGAGACTCCGATGCCCGAGTTGGCACCGAGCAACGAGCGCTGTCCAATGCTGACGCGGTGTGTTCCGCCGCCGGACAGCGTGCCCATGATCGATGCGCCTCCACCGATGTCGCTGCCGTTCCCGACGACGACTCCTTGCGAGATGCGTCCTTCGACCATCGACTCACCGAGAGTGCCTGCGTTGAAGTTCACGAATCCTTCGTGCATCACGGTTGTGCCCGCCGACAGGTAAGCGCCGAGGCGAACGCGGTTCGCGTCAGCGATGCGAACGCGGTGCGGTGTCACGTAATCGAGCAGTCGGGGGAACTTGTCCAGAGCAACAATCGAGATTCCGGCCCGTTGCAGTTCCGCACGCCGTTCGGCGAAGACGCTGGGAAGCATCGGCCCTGCGGTGGTGAACGCGACGATGGGCAGGTGTCCGTAAATTCCGTCGAGGTTCATGCCGTTCGGCTCGACGAGCAGGTGGGACAAGACGTGCAGACGCAAGTACGCGTCGACGGTCGATGCGGGCGCCTCCGCGAGGGCGATTTCGACCGAGATGGGAGTGACGGTGACGCCACGTCGGTCGTCTGGACCAGCAGCGTTTTCCAATTCTGCGGGGACAAGTCCGGTCGCATCGGCCGGCGCACCGCCGAGCGCAGGCGCGGGGAACCACGCATCGAGAACCGTTCCGTCCTCGGCAATTGTTGCGAGTCCGTGGCCCCAGGCGTGCGTTGCTTCAGTCACCCTTAAACCGTAGCGCGGGTACGCTGGATGCGTGGCCACCCTTGACCCTTCACTCGACGCCGTCGCGCTGACCGCGGCACTCGTCGACATCGAGTCGGTGTCGGGGAACGAGGCCCACATCGCCGACGCGATCGAGTTCTGGCTCCGCGATTGTGCCCACCTTTCGGTTGTCCGCGACGGAAATGCTCTCGTTGCCCGCACTGAACTCGGCCGTCCGTCGCGAATTGTCATCGCAGGGCACATCGACACGGTTCCCGTGAATGGAAACCTGCCCAGCGCACTCATCGACGACGAATTGTGGGGTCGCGGAACTGTTGACATGAAGGGCGGCGTCGCGGTCATGCTGTGGCTCGCGCGCCACCTCGATGCCCCGATTCACGACGTCACCTGGATCTTCTACGACTTGGAAGAGGTCGAAGCCAGCCGCAACGGGCTCGGTCGTCTGGCCAAATCGCACCCCGAACTTCTCGCGGGTGACTTCGCGATTCTCGGTGAACCGTCGAACGCCATCATCGAAGGTGGGTGCAACGGGACGTTGCGCGTCGAGGTAACAACGCGCGGGACCCGAGCGCACTCGGCTCGTTCCTGGATGGGTGTCAACGCGATCCACGGTGCACACGGGATTCTCGAGCGTCTGGCGACGTATGAGCCCGACACGGTTCGCGTCGACGGGCTCGATTACTGCGAGGGAATGAACGCTGTCGCGATTCGAGGCGGAATCGCGGGAAACGTCATCCCCGACGAGTGCACCGTCGAGGTCAACTATCGGTTCGCGCCGTCCAAATCCGAGGCGGACGCACTTGGCGTTGTCCAGCGGCTCTTTTCCGAATTCGATCTCTCGGTCACCGACATCTCGGGCGGAGCACGTCCCGGCGCCGATTCACCGCTCGCCCGCAGTTTCATCGACGCGGTCGGCGGGCGGATTGCGCCGAAGTTCGGGTGGACAGACGTCGCACGTTTCGCCGAACTGGGGATCCCTGCGGTGAATTTTGGTCCGGGCGACCCGTCCCGCGCACACGCTGACGACGAACGCGTCCCCGTTCAGCACATCACCGACTGTGTCGAGAGTCTGCGGTCGTGGCTGGGCGGTCACTAACCTCGTCGGTATCACTCGGGAGCGTTCCGCGATGGGCCGCTCTGCTGGGGATTATCGTCGCATCGCGGACGGTGTCCACCGCGTTGATGTTGTGGTTCGCTGCTGGCCAAGCAGAAAACCCGTGGACGGCTGCAAAGCCCGACCTGTTCGAGTTCTCGCGAATTTGGGATTCGCACTGGTATCGAATCATCGCCGAGGTCGGGTACCCAACTGAACTTCCCGTGACGGCCGAAGGAAATGTCGGCGAGAACGCCTGGGCGTTCATGCCCATTTTCCCGATGTTGGTTCGTGCGCTCATGGGGTTGACTGGTGCACCGTTCTCCTACGTTTCGGTTGTTGTTTCGATCGCCGCATTTGCGGGATTCATCCTGTTGGCAGACCGCCTGTTCCGCCATCTCGTCGGTGACAAGGCTGCTCTGTGGGCGGTCGCCGTCGTCGCGTTTGCGCCGATTTCGCCCGTCTATCAGGTCGGCTACGCCGAATCGCTTGGCATGGTGTTCCTCACTCTCGTCCTTCTCGGACTAGTCGAGCGACGCTTCGCGCTCGCCGCAATCGCGATTCCACTTGCCGCTCTCACCCGTCCTTTGGGCGCCCCGATCGCGCTCATGCTGCTCGTCCTGGTCATCCTGAAGTGGAAGTCGAACGATCGCGCACCGCTTGCGTGGCTGACTTTGCTGGCCGGTGCGTCAACAGCCGCCTGGCCGGCAATCGCGTGGCTCATGACAGGGCGAATGAGCGCCTACGTCGACACCGAATTCGCGTGGCGCCGCCCGTACTACGGCGGCGGTGAAGGTCACGGCTGGGGGACCGGATGGTGGGACTCGGCCAACTGGTGGTTCCCCGACATCGCTGTTGGTGTGCTCGTCGCCATCGGAGTGTCGATTGCGGTGGTCGCCTTCCTCCCGTCGACCCGTCATCTCGGTCGTGTCGCTCTCGCGTGGTCGTTTGCCTACCTCGCCTATCTCCTGCTGGTGTTGTTCCCGCAATCGTCGATCTTCCGCTTACTGGCGCCGATGTGGCCGCTTGCAGGAAGTGTTGCGCGATCCAGAGTCGCGTCGATTGTCGCAATTGTGGTGGGCGTTGTCGGCCAATATTTCTGGATCGAGTGGTGTTGGTCGGTCAAGGGCTCTGACTGGACCCCACCGTAAACCGAGGGCCGATTTCGGGGGTAAAATGAGAGAAGTTACAAACCACTAGGAGTCACCCCATGGCAGCACAAAAACCTCGCGCTGGCGACGGTCCCCTCGAGGCAATTCGCGAAAAGAAGGACCTCGTTATCGTCAAGGTTCCCGCAGAAGGTGGCGGACGCCTGGTTTTCTCCTTGAAGGACGAGGAAGCGGTCGCATTGCGCGACGCACTCGCCGGAGTGACTAACTAACTCTTGACCAACGTCAGGACCCCGTCACCGACGGGGACCAACGTTGCGCGGACGTGTTCGTCGACGGCGTAGTCGCCGAGTACGGTTCGCAATTCTGTTGTGACGGCATCGCGCTTAGCCGGATTGGCGACATTTCCGCCGCCGAGAGCGTGGGTGAGGACGACGAGTCCGCCGGACCGCGCCAAGCGCAGAGCGTGACGAACGTAATCCAGCACCCCCTTGCTCGTCGCATTGACGAGGACGAGGTCGTACGTGCCTTCGTTCATGCGCGGAAGGATTTCGCTTGCATCACCCGAGATGACGCGCACGCGCGAACTCGCGATCCCTGATGCAACCATGAGGTCTTTCGCCGTCTGCAGGTGATCGACGTCCTTTTCGAGGGTGGTGAGGTTTGCCTCGGCACTTCCGTGAAGCAGCCACTGGCTTGCGACTCCCAGGCCCGTCCCGATTTCAACGATGGACTGTGCGCCGGTGATGGCGACAAGAGAAGCCAGGTAACTTCCGACCGCGGGGGTGACGGGCTCGACACCGTGTTCCATCGACGCGTGACGTGCTGCTCGAATCGCGTCGGGCTCGGTCACGTAGTTCTCTGTCCACGTGCTGATCAAATCTGCGTCAAACATCGCGCCTCCTCGAAATCACACTATCCGCCCAAGTGGTTGGGAGGAGTATCCTGTGACTTGTGTCGTTCGGTCTAACAATTGAGAAGCTATTCCTCATCGGTCTAGTCGCGCTGCTCATTGTGGGGCCTGACCGCCTGCCCGCGTATTCCGCGCAACTTGCGAGGCTCGTCAAGCGATTGAAGTCGATGGCGAAGGGCGCAGAGACCCGACTTCGCGAGGAAATGGGCGACGACTTCGACGCCGTCGCGTGGAAAGACCTCGACCCGCGAAAGTACGACCCGCGCCGAATCATTCGCGATGCGCTGGTTGACGAACCTGCTCCTGGGTCAAAATTCTCAGCCCGGGACGCTCCGGCATCGGTGTATTCCACGGTGAAGCCGCCGGCCGCGAAGGACGCGACAGCGGTCACGCCGTACGACTCGGAGTCGACCTAAGCCTTTTCTTGCGGCGCCGACGCTAACGCTGCGCGAGCCGCATCGGCTGTTCCGCTGGGCACGATGATGTCGTACTGGGACGCGACGACCTGCTGCACGGACTGGAAGTCGTGGCGACGACGACGCATCGAGTAGGTCACAAGGTTGATCAACATGCCGATGCCGGCGCCAATCGCGAGCGTTGCCGGGAGAAAGACTGTGGTTGCGTCCGTTGACGTCGCCCCGAAGATGAAACCGATGAACAAACCGAACCAGGCGCCGTTGAGCGCGCCGCGCAAGGCAACCTTCGCGTAGGTGAGCCGCCCGGTCACGCGCTCGATGGTGACGAGGTTTCGACCGACAATCGCGATGTTGGCAACCGAGTAGCCGGCGTGCGTCAGCCGGTTGACGACAGATTGTGCCTCTGCATACGTGTCAAGGCTGGACAGGACGTCCCCGCGGGGGACGGACTGGGGGTTCGCGTTGCGCGAGAAGAACGACGGAGTAGTCACGTCATCATTCTCTCACCTCGCGAGTACGCTGGAACCGTGACCTCGACGCGCGTATATGTTGCTCGGCTCGCAGGGTGTGCGGTCTTTGACCCGCTCGGCGACCGAGTCGGTCGCGTGCGCGACGTTGTCGTGTCGTATCGCCAGAAGGACGCTCCCGTCGTTGTCGGGCTGATCGTCGAAATCCCCGGTCGCCGTCGCGTTTTCCAGGGAATCAATCGAGTGACCAGCATCCGCCCCGGCCAGATTCTGACGACCGGAATTCTCAACATGCGTCGATTCGAGCAGCGCGCAGGAGAAGTACGAATTTTCGCTGAGTTGATCGGGCGAACCATGACGTTCCGCGATGGTTCCGGCACGTCGATGATCGAGGACGTGGCGATCGAGAGCGACGCTCTTGGTCAGTGGGCTGTGTCGCAGTTGTACATGCGCCGTGACAAGTCGGCCGGCCTGTTCGGCAAGGGCCCGACCGTATTCGCGCGCTGGGAAGACGTCATCGATTCGAGTGCCAGTACGGACACGCAAAGCGCCGAGCACCTCGTCGCGTCGTACTCGGAACTGCACCCCGTTGACCTGGCAGCCTCAATTCTGGACCTGCCAGAGGACCGCCGAATCGAAGTCGCCGAAGAGTTGTCGGACGAACGACTGGCTGATGCCCTCGAGGAGATGCCCGAGACGGACCAGCTCGAAATCATCGAGGGAATGGACGACGAACGTGTCGCCGACGTACTCGACAACATGGAACCGGACGATGCCGCCGACCTGCTGGCACAGATGCCGCAGGACCGAACCGAACAGATTCTTGAACTGATGGACCCGGAAGAGGCAGAGGACGTTCGATTCCTCTTGGCGTTCGACCCTGAAACCGCCGGTGGACTCATGTCGACCGAGCCGATCATCGTCTCGGCTGAAACCACAGTTGCCGAAGGTCTGGCTCTCATCCGTCGCGCTGACGTAACACCGGCGATGGCGGCGGCGATTTGCGTGACACTGCCGCCCTTCGAATCGCCAACCGGCCGTTTTCTCGGTATCGTTCATTTCCAGAGGATGTTGCGACACCCTCCGCAAACCCAGCTGGGAACAATTTTGGATACCGGTGCCGAACCGTTGCTCGATACGGCGCCGCTCGATGAGATCGCTCGCACCTTTGCGAGTTACAACTTGGTGTCTCTGCCTGTCGTTGATGCGCAGAGTCGATTGCTCGGTGTGGTCACCGTCGACGACGTGCTGGACCACATGCTGCCGGATGACTGGCGAAACCCTTATTACGAAAGCGAACGGACGACAGGAGCGTGAGCCATGGAGAAGCAGACCATCCGTGCGACGACGTCACGTCGTCGCGCCGTACACATTGACGAACAACTGAATGCCCCCAAGGGCCTTCGACCGGTTCTGTCCCGTCGCTCGAATGACCGTTTTGGTCGTTTCACGGAAGGCGTCGCCCGTGCAATGGGAACGCCCCTGTTCCTCATTGTGCTCACGATCATTGTCGTGAGCTGGATGACGTTCAACACTCTCGCGCCGGAGCAGTTCCGATTCGACTCGGCGGACATTGGATTCACGGCGCTGACGCTGATCCTCTCGCTGCAGGCGTCGTACGCTGCGCCCTTGATTCTGCTCGCACAGAACCGACAGGACGACCGCGACCGCGTGGCGATGGAACAAGACCGCCAGCGTGCCGAGCGCAACCTTGCGGACACCGAATACCTGGCGCGCGAGGTTGTCGCGTTGCGCCTCGCCATCAAGGACGTTGCGACGAAGGACTTTATCCGCGCGGAACTTCGTGCGCTGCTCGAGGAACTGGACAAGTCCGGTTCGACCGATGACAAGTCCTGACGCGGTCCGCGACGCGGTCGGCGCCGTCATCGACCCCGAACTGCGTCGCCCTCTTTCCGAGTTGGGGATGGTCGGAGACGTGTCCGTCGACGGAACCGCCGCCCGCGTAGAAGTTCGCCTGACGATTGCCGCGTGCCCCAAGCAGTCGCAAATCGAGGAAGCCGTTCGGGCCGCCGCCGTCTCCGTCGGAGTTGACACGGCTACCGTCACGTTCGGCGTGATGAGTGACGAGGAACGTCAAGCGCTTTCGGATCGTATTCACGGCGGGCGCTCACCAGAGGATCGCTTTGGCGCCAATTCACTGACCCGCGTCATCGCGGTGACGAGCGGCAAGGGCGGTGTCGGCAAGTCAACGGTCGCCGCCAACCTCGCCGTCGCGCTCGCACGGCGTGGCCAGAAGGTCGGGCTTCTCGACGCGGACGTATTCGGTTTCTCGATTCCGGGGCTCATGGGTCTCGAAGGCGAGAAGCCGACCAAGGTCGCCGACATGATTTTGCCGCCCGTCGCGCACGGGGTTTCGGTGATTTCGATCGGAATGTTCGTCGATGCCCACACCCCGGTGTCGTGGCGTGGACCGATGCTTCACCGAACCGTTCGACAGTTCCTTGCCGACGTGTACTACGGCGACATTGATGTCCTCGTCTGTGATTTGCCACCCGGAACCGGCGATGTCGCCATCTCGTTGGGGCAAATGGTGCCGCACGCCGACGTTCTTGTTGTCACCACGCCTCAAGCGACCGCGAGTGACGTCGCCGAACGTTCGGGGCTGGTTGCACGCCAACTCGGGCAACGGGTAATCGGTGTTGTCGAAAACATGAGCGACTGGACGGGCGCTGACGGGTCGTTGCGCACGATGTTTGGCACGGGCGGGGGACGGGATGTCGCCGACCGGCTCGACGTTCCGCTACTCGGTTCGATTCCGCTCACGCCAGGAGTTATCGCCGCAGGCAACGCGGGCACGCCCATTGTCATCGACGACGAAGACCCCGCCGCGATCGCGCTTGAGAAGCTGACTGACGCCGTGCTCGCGAGCGCGGCCCCGCGAGGCAGCGCGTCGCTACCGCTGGCCTTTTAGCCAGGCTTCGACGTCGTCTGCCGTGCGGGGAATGCCCGCCGACAAGTTTTCAGCGCCCGTCGCAGTCACCACGATGTTGTCCTCGATGCGAACGCCGATTCCGCGGAATTCCTCGGGGACGGTCAGGTCATCCGGCTGGAAGTAAAGACCGGGTTCGATGGTGAACACCATGCCTTCGCGGACGATGGCCTCTTTGTAGAACTCTTTGCGCGCCTGCCCGCAGTCGTGAACGTCGAGCCCCAGGTGGTGGCTCGTTCCGTGAACCATGTAACGACGGTGGTGTTGACCCGACTCGGCGAGCGATTCCTCCGCGGTGACGGGGATGAACCCCCACTCGGCGACCTTGCGGGCGATGACAGCCATGGCGGCGGCGTGAACGTCCTTGAACACGATTCCAGGCTTGACGACGGCAAACGCGGCGTCAGCGGCCTCGCGGACCGCTTCGTACACCTCGCGTTGAACAGGCGAGTACGTGCCCGATACGGGGAACGTGCGCGTGATGTCCGCCGTGTAGAGGCTTTCCACCTCGACACCGGCGTCCATGAGGACGAGATCGCCGTGGGCAACGGGCCCGTCATTACGCGTCCAGTGAAGCGTGCAGGCGTGGTCTCCTGCTGCAGCAATTGTTTCGTACCCGACGAAGTTCCCCTCGGCGCGGGCGCGGCGGTTGAACGTTCCTTCGATCAGGCGCTCGCCGCGTTCATGGGCGACGATTTCCGGAATGTCCCGAAGAACGTCATCGAATCCCAACTTGGTGGCGGCAATCGCCAGTCGCATCTGATCGATTTCGTACGCGTCCTTGACGAGTCGTTGTTCGCTCGTGAAGCGGAAGAAATCCTGATCGGCGTCTTCGGTGACTCCGCGCGCTGTGTCGACCGCGTTCGTGACATCGACGTCTGCTTCGCGGATCACAAGCCACGTTCCATCGGCGTGCGCGGCGATCTCATCGAATTCGGCGCGAGGCGCCGTCGCGATTCCCAGTTCGACCGCAACGTCTTCGGCACTGGGTCGAGGGCCGACCCAGAATTCGCCGATGTCGGCGTCCGAATAGAACTCGTCCGTTCCGCGACCGGCGGGGAATCGGTAATACAGCGTGGCGTCGTGCTCGTCTCCGCGCGGGGTCAGCACGAGAACGGAATCCGCGACCGTGTCAGCACCCCACCCCGTGTAATACGCGAACGACGAGTGGGCGCGGTACGGGTGGTGCGTGTCATACGAACGCACAAGCCACTGCCCGGCGGGAATCACGAGAGTCTTGCCGGCAAATTCGGCAGACAACGCGCGACGGCGTTCGACGCAGAACGGAACCTGCTCCCGCACCCGTGCCGCCGGGCGCTCGCGGTCCGCCCAGTTCCCCGAAACGTAGGCCTTGAAGGCGCTTTCCTCGGGAAGGGTCGAACGGTTTTCGTTGCGCGTCGTTGCGTCATCACTCATGCGAATAGTCTGGCACGGCTCGAAACTAGACTGACGACGTGAGCGACCCGCGTATCGACCTGCACCTGCACTCGAACCGTTCAGACGGTTCCGAGTCGCCAGCGGTCGTCATGCGTGCCGCGAAGGAGGCGGGGCTCGACATCGTCGCACTGACGGATCATGACACCACCGACGGTTGGGACGACGCGCGCGTTGCGTGTGCCGAACTCGGGTTGACGTTCGTCCCCGGCATCGAATTCTCTGCGTCCAACGACGGCTCCATCGTTCACCTGCTGGGTTATCTCGTCGACCCGGCGGATCCCGAATTCGCGGCGACCTGCGATCGAACCCGAAACGATCGCCAGTGGCGCTTCGAAAAGATGGTCGACAACCTTCACCAGGATTTCGGGGGCATGACCCGCGAGTTCGCGTATTCGTTCCACGAAGAGGGCGCAACGCTCGGGCGTCCAACCATTGCCCGTGCGCTCATCGATCTGGGAATTGTGTCGACGGTGTCCGAGGCGTTCGACGACCTCTTGTCGTCGTCAAACGAGCGTTATTACGCTGGGCATTCCGCGCCGACCATCGAAGACGCGATTCGCCTGGTTCGTGCTGCCGGGGGCGTCCCTGTCTTGGCGCACCCGTGGACGTCGACGCGAACGACGTTGGTTGGTGAACACGACACCGACGACCAGGTCGAGGCGCGATTCGCGGCGTTGGTCGACGCAGGACTTTCGGGTCTTGAAGTGCACCACGAAGAGAACACGCCCTTCGGCCGCCAGCGCCTTGCCGAGATCGCCGCGCACCTTGGGCTCATCGTCACGGGGTCAAGCGACTATCACGGGCTCGACACCAAGCCGGTCAAACCGGGAGCGCACACGACATCGCTGGCTAACTTCGAGCGAATCGTCGAGTTGGGGACAGGGTCCGCGGTTTCCTAGTAGGAAAAGGCGGTCGTGTACCCGTTGATGGCGGGCTGTCCGCCGAGGTGGGCGTACAACACGCGGCTTCCCTCGGGGAAGTAGCCTTCGCGCACGAGGTCGATCATGCCGGCCATCGACTTACCTTCGTACACGGGGTCGGTGATCATGCCGTCCATGCGCGCGGCGAGCTCGATAGCTTCGATTGTGCGCGGACCCGCAATTCCGTAGATGTCGTCGTGCCAGCGGTCCAGCAGAACGATTTCCTCGTCAGCAATTTCGCGACCAAGTTCGATGCCTTCAGCTGTTCGACGAGCGATGCGGGCAATCTGTTCCCACGTCTTCTCGACCGTTGCCGACGCGTCGATTCCGATGACCGACTGTGCGCGGTTCGAGTGCGCGAAACCGGCAATCATTCCGCCCTGAGTCGAACCGGTCACCGAACAGACGATGACGTTGTCGAACGTGAAACCAAGGTCCTTTTCCTGGTCCTCAACCTCGAACGCCCAGCCGGCAAAGCCGTGTCCACCGAGCACGTGGTCCGAAGCGCCAGCGGGGATCGGGTACGGCTTGCCTCCGCGGTCCTCGACCGAGGCAATCGCTTCTTCCCACGACTTGCGGAAACCGATGTCGAAGCCGGCGGGGTCAAGACGAACGTCTGCGCCGAGGATGCGGCTCAGCAGGATGTTTCCGGTTTTCTCGTAGTTGACTTCGTCCCAGTCCACCCAGTGTTCTTGAACCAGAACGGCCTTGAGTCCGAGTTTTGCGGCGACGGCTGCGACCTGGCGGGTGTGGTTCGACTGAACCCCACCGATCGAGACGAGGGTGTCACAGCCCTGGGCGATGGCATCCGCCGCAAGGTACTCGAGTTTGCGAGTCTTGTTGCCGCCGTAGGCGATTCCCGAGTTGACGTCTTCGCGCTTCGCCCACAATTCGACCTTGCCGCCGAGGTGCTCGGTCAGGCGGTCAAGGCGGTGAATCGGTGACGGACCAAAACGCAGGTCGACTCGGGGGAATGATTCGAGGGCACTGCGCGACATGGTCGTCCTTTCGGTGGGTTATGCGGTGGGGGCTCCGCCACCCGTTGGGCGACGGCGACGTTGACGGGTGCGCCCGCTGCCGGCGGGCTTGTCGATTGCCGATTCACCGCGCGGTTCGCGGGGTTGGCTATCGCGCGGCGGGCGACCGGCGGCCTTCTCGGCGCGGGGGATCGGGGTCGAGTTGAGGCGACCCTTCGTTCCCGCGGGGATGTCAAGGTCAGTGAACAGGTGCGGCGACGACGAGTACGTCTCGGCCGGTTCGAGCGGCATGTCCAACGCGCGGGCGATGAGGTGCCACTTGTGCATGTCCTCCCAGTCGACGAACGTGACGGCGACACCGGTGCGACCGGCGCGTCCCGTTCGGCCGACGCGGTGCAGATACGCCTTGTCGTCTTCGGGGACCGTGTAGTTGATGACGTGGGTGACGTCGTCGACGTCGATTCCGCGGGCGGCAACGTCGGTGGCGATGAGGATGTCTTTCTTGCCAGCCTTGAACGCGGCCATCGAACGCTCGCGCGCCTCTTGGCTCATGTCTCCGTGGACGCTGGTCGCCGAGAATCCGCGGTCGGTCAGCTCTTCGGTGACCTTCGATGCGCTGCGCTTGGTGCGGGTGAAGATGACGACCTTCTCGCGGCCTGCTGCCTGCAGGATGCGGGCGACGACCTCGTCCTTGTCCAGATTGTGCGCGCGGTACACGACGTGCTTGATGTTAGCCTGCGTGAGGCCCTCATCAGGGTCCGTCGCACGAATGTGAATCGGCTTGGTCATGAATCGGCGCGCGAGGGCGACAATCGGCCCGGGCATCGTCGCCGAGAACAGCATGGTGTGGCGCTCGGGGGGAGTCTGTGCGAACAGCTTTTCGACATCTCCGAGGAATCCGAGGTCGAGCATGCGGTCGGCCTCGTCGAGGACCATCACTTCGACAGATTTGAACGACAAGAGTCGCTGGCTGGCAAGGTCAAGCAAGCGACCTGGCGTGCCAACGATGATCTGGGCGCCCGCCTTGATCTGTTCAACCTGGTCCTCGTAGGACTTGCCGCCGTAAATAGCGGCAACCTTGGTCGCACGGTTGGAAATCGCCAGTTCGATGTCCTCGGTCACCTGAACACACAGTTCACGCGTCGGGACAACGATGAGAGCCTTGACGCCAGGTTCGGGGTTCAGGCCGAGGCGTTGAATAAGCGGAAGGCCGAAGCCGAACGTCTTGCCCGTACCGGTCTTGGCCTGGCCGATGATGTCCTGGCCAGATAGCGCGAGCGGAATGGTCTGTTCCTGAATCGGAAACGGTTCAAGGATGCCACGGCTGGCAAGCGCATCGGCGATGTCATCATCGATGCCGAGATCACGAAAAGTCACAAATAACCCAATCAGTTGGTTTTCCTAGTCTACCCGTGGGGTGCGACTGCCTATGCTGGTGGCGTGGCATCACTCTTTTGGAAGCGAGACAAGCCGGCCGGGCCAGCACCGACCGTGCGTTCGCGCGATGACGACGCCGGGCAGCGCATCGAGTTCACCGACCTCGCACCAGATCCCGACGTCTTTCTCGGCCAAAGTGCCTATCTGTTTTTGCGGTACGCCGAATCGGCTGCCCGCCATGCGCACGACGCAACCGACCTCGAAACCGAGTCGACCCTCGCCGTCGTTGCGGAAGAGTGCTTCCAGAGGTTCTCGACGCTCGTCAGCCTGCTGGACAAACTGAAGGTCGACCGCGTCGAATCGATGAGCCCGTTCATCGCGCCGACCCGCGAATTCGAACGGCGCACGCGCGGACGCAACTGGACCGAACGCGTCGCGTGCACATGGATCACCATGGCGTTTCTTCAGGACTTCTGGCGCCGCCTTGCGGAAGGACTTCCCAAGTCGATTCGTGCCGAAGTGGTCGAGGCACTCGCCGATGACACGATGATCGAAGTCTTGCGCAGCGAACTAGAGCGTCGAATCGCGCTCGAACCGGGGTTACGCCCTGTGCTGGCAATGTGGGGCCGCCGTTTGGTCGGCGACACTATGCTCATGGCCGAATCGGCTCTGTCGCACGGCGACGACCCTGTTCTCGATGCAGACGGGATTGAGCCCGTCTTCACCGAAATCATCGGCGCACATTCCCAGCGAATGGATTCGCTGGGGCTTACTGCCTAGTTGACGAACCCGACCGGTCGCGACTGAGTCGACCCGAATTCGATGTACGCGACGTTTCCGGCGGGGATCAGGTACGACTGACCCTTGTTGTCGCTGAGGCTGAGGACGCCACCGTTTGCGAGCGCTGCGGTGAGTTGAGAGTTGACGTCGGCCGCCGACGTCTCGGTCTCGAACGAGAGTTCACGGGGGGCGTGCTGAATTCCAATGCGAATTTCCATACCTCAAGAGTATTCGGTGTCGTAGGTCACTTGTACCCTCTAAGGAATGGACCACATCATTCTCGACTCAGACCAGCAGGGCGCGCTCGACGCAATCCTCGCCGGCGGCAGCCGACGAGTCTTCGGCGGTCCGGGAACGGGAAAGTCGACGCTCATCATCGAGGCGCTCGCGGCACTCGTTGACCGTGACGGCCGCGATTCGGTTCGTGTCGTTACTCCCAGCCGCCAGTCGGCAACACGTCTGCGCGACGAACTGTCGTTGCGCATCGGTGTGGCAACGCGCGGACCGCTCGCGCGCAGCATCTCGTCTTTCGCGTACGACCTCGTCGCGCAGGACCGCGGACCGGCTTTCCCTGTCCGGCTGATCTCGGGTGGCGAACAGGATTCCGACATCAAGACCCTTCTGGACGGCGAAATCGAGGACGGCACGGGCGGTTATTGGCCTGACACTCTTGGTCCCGACGTTCGGGCTCTACGTGAATTCCGAACCCAAATTCGTGACCTCCTGTCCCGCGCGCGGGATGCCGGATTGGTCGGTTCGCTTCCCTCAGACGCACCGCTGTTGGCCGAGCTCGCGCGCCGTGGACGTGAACACAATGTTCCCGAGTGGGTCGCATCGGCACAATTTCTTGACAGCTATTTGCGACTGTCGGCCAGGTCACGCGCCAGTCAGATTGACCCGGCCGCGATCGTCGACGAAGCGACCGACGTCCTGCTGCGCGGTGACGTCCCCGATTTGACGGCTCGAACCTTGCTCGTTGACGATGCGCAGGACTTCACCGTTGCCCAATGGCGACTGCTCACCGCGTGGCACCGCACCCGCGGGCCGGTCATCGCCTTCGGTGATCCCGACCTCGCGACCTCTGGTTTCCGTGGCGCAACCCCCACGATTTTCACGGGGACCGAAGGCATCGACGAACTCACCTGGGAAAAATCCCACGTCGTGGCGACACATCACCGCCAAGCCGGGGCCATGCCTCACGTGCTCGGGGTCATCGCTTCAGCGATTCCGGGCCCCGGCGGTCCTGCACGACAGTCATACCCAGACCTCGACCAGCCCGCCTCGCCCGCCGAAGTCCGTGAACTTCCTGGCTTTTCACTGTTCAGCGCGACGGCGTCGTCACCAGCGGGTGAATACGACACGATCGCGCGATTCATCCAGAACCAAGTGAAGGATGGCATCGAACCCGGTGACATCGCGGTGATTGTCCGGTCTGGGTCCATCGCCGAGGGACTGGTCGACTACCTCACAGCCAACTCGATTTCTGCTTCGGCCGAAACCACGGGGTCTCCGCTTCGTGATCACCCCGCTGTGTGGTCGTTGATCACCATCATCGGTGTGGGAACCGGCTACATCGAATTCACCCCCGACGTGGCGCGACAGTTGCTGACCGGACCGTTCGGCCGACTGTCATCGCTTGATTACCGCCGATTCCGCCGCAACCTGCGGCTCGACGCGATCAAGGCGGGTGACTACCGCCTGGCCGACGATCTGGTGATGGACACCTTGACGATTCCTGGCGCATTTGCCACGACCGTGTCCTTCGCCGATAAGGGTGTCGCCCGTCTGATCACACTTCTCAACGAAGTTCGCGCAAACCCCACGTGGCAAATGGACGAACTGTTGTGGCTGGTGTGGTCAAAGTCGGGTCGCGCCGAAGTCTGGGCGAATGAAACGCGCGGAAGTGGTCCCATCGCGGCACGCGCCCACGAATCGCTCGACGCTATTCTGACCTTGTTCTCGGTCGCGGCGACGGCGCTGGAGAACTCACCGACGGAAACCGTCGACGTGTTTCTCGCACGAATGCTGGACCAGACCGTCCCCAACGACACACTCACCCCTCGCGGTGCTCTCGGCTCGGTGACGGTGTGCACGCCCGCCGCCGCAATGGGACGGGAATTCGACACGGTCGTCGTCGCCGGAGTGAACGACGGCGTCTGGCCGAACCTCCGCGTTCGCAGTGCCCTCGTCAAGTCCACCCTTCTTCCCTACGCGATCGAAGGCGTCAACTTAGAAACCATCGACCAACGACAGGGAATCTTGGCGGACGAAATTCGATTGTTCCTCGTGGCGATGTCCCGCGCGCGTTCAACAATCCTCGTCACGGCAATCGCATCCGAAGACGAGTCGCCCAGCGGGCTCTTCCGGATCGTCGCCGGTGAACGGCTCAAGGACGACGGAACTGAACCGGGCGAACCCGCGGCAAACTCTCGCGCACAGCTTTTCGTGCCAACCAATGTTTTTGCGTCACTTTCTGAACTCGTCGGTCACGCGCGCCACATTGTGTTGGACCCGAAATCGAGCGAGACGGCAAAGTCACAGGCAGCCCTGGCTCTCAAAGAACTCGCCGCACGAGATGTGCGCGGTGCAGATCCTTCCGAATGGTTGGGGCTCGATCTCGGAACTCCCCGCCCGCTGAACGGTGACGATGTGGTGTCGATTTCACCGTCTGGCCTCAAGTCCTTCGTTGAATCCCAAGTCGACTGGTTCGTCAAACAAGTTGCAGGCGGTGCCTCCGGCATTGACGCGGCGGTGGGAACACTGGTTCACAAGGCCGTCGAGATCGCGCCAAAGGGCAGCGCAGACGAATTGCGAACGTCGATTGCGGAACGCTGGAAGGAACTCGGTTTCGAATCGAAGTGGCAGGCAGAGCGCTGGAAGCGACTGACGGAATTGATGGTCGACGGTCTCGTCGATTTCATTCAAACCGCTGAACGCGACGGGTTTGAGCCGGTGGCGAACGAGGGATACATCAATGTCCCATTCGACGACCCTGCCGACCCGACGTTGCGCGCGGTGGTGAGCGGCTCGATCGACCGGGTCGAAATCAAGGACGATTCCGCTCGAATCATCGACATCAAGACCGGCAAGAACGTCGAAAGTGCGGACAACCACCTGCAGCTCACGGCATATCAATGGGCTCTCGGCAAGAACGCCGTGACCGAACTCCCCGACGGAACCAGTTCAGCCGGTGCAGCGTTGCTGTACCCGCGAATCAGACCCAATGACGAAACACTGTTCACCTTCAAGTTCCAGGGGAAGTTGTCGGACGAACAAATCGAGGAGTTCGAACAATTGCTCGTCGCAGTCGCCCAGGTGACGCGCGCCACAGAATTCCAGGGGCCTGCGGATGCAACTCGGATCGGCCGCGAGATCAATTTCGATGGCCAGTGGGTCCGCATCGGAGAGGTGGGAAGCGATGACTGACAACCGAAGCCCCAAGATGCTCAAGGAATTGCTCGACTTGGCGTACGCACCGACGGACGAGCAATGTGACGTCATTGACATGTCGCGCGAAGGCGTGCACCTCGTGCTCGCGGGGGCCGGGTCGGGAAAGACCGAGACGATGTCGATGCGAGCACTGTGGATGATCGCAACTCAAGGCGTTCGCCCCGACCAGGTTCTTGGCCTCACCTTTACACGCAAAGCGGCACGCGAACTCTCAGAACGTTTTCGACGGTACATCTCCCTCATGATCCAGCGAGAGCGGTTCTTCACCGACGCTGGTTTCGACGTCAGCCATTTGGGCAAGGACCCGCACGGCTTCTCGGTGCCGACGGTCGCCACCTATAACTCCTTCGCAGCACAAATTTTCAGCGAAAACGCGGCTCGAATCGGCTGGGATTCTGACACCCCGGTGATCACCGAGGCAACGGCATACGGGATCGCGCGCGACGTCGTCATGAAGACGGAACGTCTGGGGCTCGCCTCAATCGACGCAGGAATCGACGCGATTGTTGCGGCGGTCATTCGCCTGTCCAACGAACTAGCCGAATTTGAAGTCGACGACACGGATTCTGTGGTGGAGCTGGCGCGCGCCTTCGCGGCGATGGACAAGTTCCCTTTCGAATTGAAGGGGTCTCTCGACATCAAGGACAAGTTGGCCAAGGTGGCTGCTCTGGAACACCTGATTCCGCTCGCGCTCGACTTCACTGCCGCGAAGCGATCGCGCGGGGTCGAATTCGCCGATCAGGTCACTTTTGCCCGCCGAATCGTCACTCAGTTCCCCGACGTTCGCGACCGCTATCGCGCCGACTATTCCGTCGTAATTCTCGATGAATACCAGGACACGTCTTACGCGCAGACGAAACTCTTCGCCGAACTGTTCGGTCCGGAACGTATCACCGCGGTCGGGGACCCGAACCAATCGATTTACGGTTGGCGCGGTGCGAGCCCGGCAAACGTGGCGTCGTTCTACTCGGATTTCGGCGTTGACAAGGCCGAGCCCAAGCCGCTGGTGACCACGTGGCGAAACGGCACCAAAATTCTTGCCGCCGCGAATACGGTCCTCGCAAATCGAACGCAGAAACTTCCGTTGGATGTCCCCGCACTCGTCGCGGCTCCCATTGCGACGACGCATCCGATTGATGCCGCGTTCCTCGGCACGATCACCGAAGAGGCCGAGCGGGTCGCGGAATGGTTCACGGAACGCTCGGCGGAAGTAATCGAGGATCCCAAAACGGGCAAAACACGGCCGCTCACCCTCGCAATGCTCATCGAGAAGCGAACTCACCTTCAGCACTTCCTTGCCGCATTCGACAACGCCGGCGTCAAGTACCACGTTCTCGGTGTTGCCGGAATCCTTAGTAACCCATTCACCGCAGACCTCTACTGTGCTCTGTCCGTCATCGCGGATCCCTCTGCGGGCGCTCGACTGGTTCGACTGCTCGGCGGTTCGCGCTGGCGTGTGTCCGTTGACGACTTGTGGGCGTTGCACGGACATGCCCGAAATCTCTCCCGGAACTACACAAACCCCGAGCAGCGAAGCCGTTTGGGCAAGTCTCTGGCGCCCGACGAAGCCGACTCCCTCGTCGACGCCTTGGACGACTTGCGGTTCACGGCCCGTGACAAGGTCGAGGTCGATGGCGGGCGCGGAGTCAGCCGAGTGCGCTTCAGCGATGACGGCTGGGACCGCCTTCGCCGGGCATCCGTGTTCTTCGCGGAACTTCGTCGGCACGTCGATCTGTCCATCCCGGACATGGTCAGTGTGACCGCCGCGGAACTCGGACTTGATGTCGAAGGGCACGCGGTGCTGACCAACAACCCCTCTGCTCACCGCGAAGCATTCAACGATCTTGTCCAGTCGTACCTGTCCATCTCGCACACTCACTCCCTGCGTGGTTTCGTCGATTGGGTCGCAACGGTGGAGCGAAAAGAGAAGAACTCGCCGCGCACGGAAGAACCCGAACCGGGAACAGTTCAGATTCTGACGATTCACACGTCAAAGGGTTTGGAGTGGGACGCGGTCGCGTTGCCGATGTGGACTCGCGATGCCGAACCGAAAACGGTCACAGGCTTCCGTGGCGATCTGTCGACAAAGGCGAACGAACTCGGATGGCTCAATCTGGGCGCTCTGCCCCGAGCGTTCCGCAAGGACAAAACGTTCCTGCCCGAGTTCGAATGGAACGGCAAGACCACGCTTGACGAGCTCGAGAAAGAGTTCTCTGGCAAATACAACAAGAGCGAGCAGACGGATGGATATTCGGCGCGGCTGAAGAAGGAAATCTATCTTCCCGAAGAACGGCGTTTGATGTATGTCGCCGTCACGCGGGCACGGCACCGCCTGCACATCTCGGGATCGTGGTGGGTGAACCCCGCCGTCACTCACCAACTCATCGTCAACAAGTCGTCGTCGAAGCCGTCGAGACAAACGAATCAAATTCCGAGTGAGTACTTCGAAGAACTGTGCCGTGCGGTCGATGAAAACGGTGTTGCGTTGATTGACCGCGAGGCCGTGGTTGTCGAATTCCCGGCGGAAAACCCGAGCAAGGAAAAGGGCACGGTCACGTGGCCACGAGATCCGCTCGGTTCACCGGCAAATCGTGCGCGATACGTCGCGGCTGCCGAACGCGTCCGTACCGCAGAGGGCTCGCTCGACACCGAATGGATGGAATCCATCGAACACCTGACCGCGGTTCGGGACACTGTCCAGGCGGAAGTCCCGGTTCGAATCCCCGCGTCGCGCTATGCGGAATGGGCGATGGATGTCAGCAAGGTCAAGGAAGGCAATCGTCGGCCGGTGCCCTCACGCCCGTATCGCGCTGCTCGGATTGGCACCGAGATGCACTTGTGGATTGAACAGGGTGTTTACGACGAAGGCCCCCTGGAATTCAGCGATTACGACTCGTTGGACGATGGCGTGAACATCGACGAGCTCAAGGCGAAGTTCCTCGCGTCACGCTGGAACGGGTTGAAACCCGAACACCAGGAAATCGAAATCCTTCTGCCCCAAGGCCGCCACATCGTCGTGTGCAAGATCGACGCGGTCTTCAACCTGGACGGGCGATGGACCGTCGTTGACTGGAAGACCGGCGCCAAGCCGAGCGGTGACGACGAAAAGGACGTCAAGGCGATGCAACTCGTTCTGTACCGCCGCGCCTTCGCCGCGTGGAAGGGGATTCCTGTTGACCAGGTCGACGCGATTTTGTATTACGTCAAGCACGACTGGGAATGGACGATTGAAGCCGAACGGCTTGCCCGACTTGATGCCTTACCGATCATCGACTGAGTCGAGTTAGAGGATCTCGTCCTCACGCGGGCGATCGTTGCCTTCTGGCCCATCGCTGTTTGCTGCAGATTCGTCCTTCGAAAAGAACGCTTCGACAATGGTCGCGTCGACGATTACGGGTTCGATCTCTTCGGTGTAATCGGAACCCCCGACGAAACTGGAAGTCTCCGTCACGTGAATCTGCTCAACGACGATCTCCTCGACAATTTCCTCGACGACAATCTCGTTGGGATCCGAGTCGGGCTGAACCTGGTCTGAAAACACGGTCGGAGCGTCCTCAACGAAGGCAACCGGCTCTTCGGCGACAACGGTCGGGGCGTCCTCGACGTATGGTGCCGCGGAAACTTCGGTAACCGCCTCGGGGGCGGAGGGGATATCAACCAGCAGATTGACCGGCTTGACCGGCGCGGCACCCAGCGACATCGCAGGGTTGTCGGTGACCGACGCGACAAGGTTCGTCAGCATCTTGACGGCGTCATCAACGTTTGGTTCGTCGTTGTTGTCGACACAGAACACCAACCAGCGAGCGATGTCCAGCTCGGAGAGGAAGCGGGCTCGGTGTCCGACGCGACGATCGTTGCTGCCGCGGTGGGCGATGTAGTCCGTGATGAAGCCGGCGGTGACGTCGGGGGCAAGCGGTCCGACGATGGCCTTGAGGTCCGTCGCGGGATCGCCGACGCACGCGTCCGCCCAGTGAATCATGCCAACGACGTCGTCTCCCGCGGTGAGTATCGACTCGAATTCGAGATTTCCATGTGTGATGGTGGGGACAAACTGCCACAGCTCTTGGTCTTCAATGGCCGCATCCCAACGGTCCAACAGCGCGCTGGGAACACGAGTCGTTTGATGCGCACGGTCAATTGCGCCGGCCGCCTCACGCACCGAGTCCAGTGCGGTCTTGGTCGGAACTGCGTCACGCTTCACGATCGTCGTCGGCAGCGAGTGCAGCGATGCCAAAGCCAACGCGAGCGACGGGAGCATCGGGCGGACATCGCGAACCGTCGACAACGGTTGCCCCTGCGCTTCTTCGGTGACCACGATGCGGCGCTTGTTCATGACGCCAGCCCCGAGGGTGTGCGGCACGTCGAATCCAAGACGTTCGCGAACCCCCGCACTCAGCAACTGGCCGACCCGGTGTTCGTGATCCTGAATCTTTGCCGCTTCGGCCGTCAGCGGGGACGCGATTGACACAACGGCGCCCTCGTCGGTGCGGCACGTCACGCGGTCGAGTTCTGCGGTCGACGTGTCACGGTATCCGTCGATGTGAAGACCGGGGATTTCGGCAACGGCCCACGCCGTTAGCATGATGGGAGACAACGCCATATCGCTACTGTATGGCGAAGCTATGCTGGGTCGGCGTTGCCACGCGAGAGGAGGGTCATGAGCGCGCTCATCGATGCCCTCGACGAAAATCAGCAACGCGTCGCACTCTCGCTCATCGGTCCGATGCGTGTTTTGGCCGGTGCCGGCTCGGGAAAAACCCGTGCAATCACGCATCGAATCGCCTTCGGTGTCGAGACGGGTGTGTATGCCCCGGAAAAAGTGTTGGCACTCTCGTTCACGACGAAGGCGGCCGGTGAAATGCGGTCACGGCTGTCGGCGCTCAGCGTCGAGGGCGTCGCGTGCCGCACGTTCCACTCGGCTGCGATGCGCCAGTTGATGTACTTCTGGCCCGACGTCATCGGGGGCGACTTCCCGAAGGTACGGACCGGCAAAGCCGCGCTTCTCACTCAAGCGGCTGAACAACTCAAACTGTCGACGGCGACGGATGTCCTTCGGTCCATGGCCGCCGAAATCGAGTGGCGCAAAGTGCGATTGCTCAGTCCTGAGCAGTACGAGAGTGTGCTGGCGAATCGCCCGCTGCCGTCGGCTTTGACGGTGGACAAAGCAATGGCGCTGATCGAACGATACGAACGACTCAAGGATGAACGTCGCGAACTCGATTTCGAGGACGTTCTCGTCACGACCCTCGGACTACTGGAATCGGAGACCTGGGTTCGCGAACGCGTCCACGAGGAGTTCAGGTTCTTTGTCGTCGACGAGTTCCAGGACGTTTCCCCGATTCAACGCGCGCTGCTGGACGCATGGCGTGGAAACCGATCGGACATCTGTGTCGTCGGTGACCCGAACCAAACCATCTATTCGTTCGCGGGTGCATCGAGTGAGCATCTCCTTCGCTTCGGCGACGAATTCCCCAATGCCATCACGGTGACTCTGGACCGCAACTACCGTTCAACGCCGGAAGTCGTTCACGTCGCAAATTCGCTCATTCCCGAATCCCCGCTCGAACTCGTGTCGACCACGGAAAGCGGGCCGGCGCCTCAGTTGCGTTCCGCGGCAACAGACGCCGAGGAGGCTCGCGCGATTGCTGGATCGATTCACGCCGCCATCGAATCTGGAACTCGACCGGAGAACATCGCAATTCTGTATCGAATCAACTCGCAGTCGATTGGGCTCGAAAGCGCGCTCGGCGCAGCGGGGGTTCCATTCCGAGTTCGTGGTTCGCGCTTCTTCGAAGAGCAGGCCGTGCGTGAGACGATGCTTATTTTGCGAGGTACCTCGGCGACAAACCCGACGATGTCCGCGCGCGACGCACTGGGCATGATTTTGCGCGAGCACTTCAATTGGATGAGCAAGCCACCCGCGAACCCGGTTGAACGGCATTCCTGGAACGTGTTGTCGGCGATCCAATCACTGGCTGAATCGTTGCCTGTGACCGCCACCGCTGCCGACCTGCTCACCGATCTGACACATCGCGCGGAAGCGGACGTCGAACCGGCGCTCAGCGCTGTGACACTGTCGACGATTCACGCCGCCAAGGGCCTCGAGTGGGACACCGTGTACATCGCGGGTGTCAGCGAGGGTTTGCTTCCGCTCTCGTTTGCGACGGACGATGCCGCGATTGCCGAAGAGCGCCGATTGCTGTACGTGGCGGTTACTCGTGCGCGCCGCAACCTCACCCTGTCGTGGGCAGAGCGAGGCGCGAACCAATCGGGGTCCCGTTCGCGAAGTCGATTCATTCCGGCAGCGCTGGCAGCGACTGACACCCGCATCGCGGGTGAATCACGTGCGGGTGCATGACCCGACTGAACGTGTCGCCGTCGACCCGAGTCGAGTAACCGCTCCCTGCAGTGAGTACTGCGAGAACTTCTGACGCCGCGTGGGCCACCAGTGCGCGACTCGGGTGCGCACTGCGTGACCAGACCTGTGGCGCGATTGCACTCCACGCCGGGTCGGCATCGAGCCGTTCAAGCTCAACGCACGTGACGCACGCCGATCGGCCCGGTCGGACAAGCGGTCCGACAATCGCCGACGATTCCGTGAAGACGACGGTGAGATGGTCGATGTCTCCGCCGAGCCATGGCTGAACGTCCATGGGCGACACCACGAAGTCGCTGACGAGAATCACGGTGTCGATGGTGATGGGGTCGATGTCGCTCGAAAACTCGGCGCGCGTCGTCGCCGCGAACGCCGGAGCACAGAGTTCGGCCAGAACCCGTGCGGAATCGGACCTGCCGATGACGGCAACTCGGGGGAGAGGGACTCCTGGACGCGAGCCCAGGATTGGGTCAACGTGTTCACGCAACCGCGCGCTGCGTTCGGCACCCATCAACGCCGCAAGGCGTTGCGTGGATGTTCCCTTGACCAAATCACTGATGCCCCGAGCCGTGACGTCGTCAACATCGTCGAATCGAACTCGGACGGGGTCGATTCCGGCCTGCGCAGAATTGTGGCTGCGCCACACGACGGGAATGGTGGGATCGATTTGGACGAACACTCACCGAGGTTGCCACGGTGCTGACGGCGACGTCAGTTTTCGTCCACAGTCCCATCGTTGTCGAGCAGTTCACGCAACGCGACATCCATGGCATCCGGTGCAACAGGCCCGCCGCGCAATCGCGCGACCAAGGCCGCTGGGTTGTCGATGTCGTCCGCCGTGGGAACGGCATCCGGGTGATCCCACAAGCCGTCGCGAACATCGGCCCCGACCTCGTCGTGAACCATTTTCCACATTGCTGCCGCTTCACGCAGTCGACGAGGGCGAGCCTCGATTCCGACGAGTCCCGCCAAGGCCTTTTCCCCTGCACGCCCGGCTGCACGCTGGCGGCGAACCATTTCGGCGATTGAGTTTCGGCTGGGGAGACGGTGTGCGGCGGCGTCGGTGACGACATCCACCCATCCTTCGACGAGGGCAAGAATCGTTTCGATGCGCGCAAGGGCCAAGAGTTGTTCGTCTGTCTTCGGCGGAATCAGAGCGCCATCGCCGACCATTCGGCGAAGCGATTCCGGGTCGCTCATGTCGATGTCCTCCATCGCCTCACGCAACGCATCCGAGTTGATCGAGATTCCGTTCGCGTATTCGGTGATGCTGGCGATGAGCCCGTGCTTCAGCCACTTGGCGTGCTTGAACAGCCGTGCGTGTGCGATTTCCCGAATCGCAAGGTACAGAACGACATCGTGGAGCGGAATGTCCAGGCCTTCGGCGAATGCGGCGACGTTCTGTGGCACCAGGACCGCACGCAGCTCGTGGTCCATGGCCCCGTCGAGAAGCGGAATTCCGAGATCTCCGCCCGACGAGACTTCTTCTGAGAGTTGACCAACAATCTGACCGAGTTGCATCGAGAACAGCGTGCCGCCGAGGCGACCCAACGCGGTGAACGCACCCTGACGTTCCGCATCGACATCGTCGGGCATCTGTTCGGTGAGAAGTTTTTCGGCTGCGCGCGAAATTGAGAGCGCAACGGGTTCGGCAATCTGAATCCAGACGGGGATTGTTGCCCGAGCCCACTCTGGTCGAGTCATGAGTGTCGGCGTTGCGGTCAGCGGGGTTATCCCGGTCGCTTCGTCGAGCCACAGCGACGCAAGTTGCATGGCCGAGTTTGCGGTGTCGATGACCGACGCGTTGACACTGATTGCGTGAGCGTTGGCAACCCGCGTCGCGGTGTCGCGCACGAGCCGTTCGGTGATTCCCTCGCCACCCTGCTGGAGCGCGGCCTGAAGTTGGGCGAGCATGGCGTTTATTGCGGCCGGGTCGCCGGGCAAACCTGCTGCCTTGGCGAATTGCGCCACATCGAACTCTTCGCCGTTCTCGAGGAATCGGCGGAGCATCTCGCGAAAGTCTTCGGACTCGTCGTCGGTCATGTGTCCACCGTATCCGCCCGTAGGGTTGTTGTCGTGACGATTGAAACGCCAGATACACCGACTCGCCCGCGCGTGACGCGTCGGCGAAAGGTCGGCTTTGCATTTCTCGCCACCGCAGTACTCGGCGCAGTCGGACTCTCTTTCGTCCCTGCACCGTACGTCATCGAGATGCCAGGTCCGGTCTATGACACGTTGTCGACCGTTGAAGACACAGAGGGCAATGACGTCTCGCTGATTTCGATCGACGGCGTCGAGACCTATCCGACCGAAGGAACCCTGTCGTTGTTGACGGTGTACGTCGGCGGATCGCCGGACGACCACCCGACCTGGCTCGACGTCGTCACCGCGTGGTTCCGCCCCGACTTCGCCGTACTTCCGATGAGCCTGTTCTACGCTCCGGGAACAACCCACCAAGACGAGGTCGACGCTGCGGCTCTGCAGATGACGAACTCGCAACAAGAAGCGATTGCTGCTGCCCTGTCGAGTTTGGACATCGCGTACGAAGCACAGATTCAGGTCGAAGAGACGATGGAGGGCTACCCGGCCGAGGGCAAGCTCGAGAACGGCGACGTCATTCTGTCAGCGAACGGGGTTGGTGTCTCCAACGTGTCGGATCTTCGCGCTCTGATCAAAGAAATCGGTGTCGGCGGTTCCATCGATTTGGGAATCGTTCGGGGCGGATCGTCCCAAACGGTCACGGTCGGCATTGTCGCGAGTGAAGACGACAAGTCGGTTCCCGTGATTGGCGTGTACACGAGTGGCAAATACATTTTCCCGTTCGACGTGACCATTCAGTTGTCGAACGTCGGTGGTTCGTCGGCCGGACTGATGTTCGCCCTTGGAATCATCGACGAGCTCACACCGGGGCAACTGACGGGTGGCGAAAAGATTGCCGGAACCGGCGAGATCACCGCGGCTGGAGACGTTGGCCGAATCGGCGGAATTGTCCAGAAGGCCTACGCTGCTCGCGATTCGGGTGCCGAATGGTTGCTGCTTCCCTCGAGCAATTGTGATGCTCTGTATGGCCACGTTCCCGGCGGAATTCGGGAAATCCCGGTGGACACTCTGGACGATGCGTTGGTCGCTTTGGCGGCGATTGCCGACGGTACAGCGGACGCCGAACTGCCTCGCTGCTCGGCTCCGTAGCCCTCAGTTTCGGCAGGTAGACTCGCCGCAAAGGAGTCCATTCTTATGAGTTCAACTGCCGCCGCACGTCGTCGTTCCCCTCTCGTTGTGACCGCCAGCATCCTCGCTGTGCTCGTCGCCATCTTCTTCCAGGCAGCGGCGATTCTCGTCGATGTCCTGTGGTTCCAGCAGACCGGTTTCGAGTCGGTGCTGTTCACACAGTGGATTGCCATGGCCGTTGTCGGCGTGATTGCGTTTGTGCTTACTGCCGGTACCGCGTGGCTCACTCTCTGGGTGTCCTACAAGTTCCGCCCGCTGACGGCGCGCTTGTCGGAAAGCGCCGAGCGATACCGCGAAGCAATCGAGCCGATTCGTCGCCTCATCCTGTGGGGTGGCCCACTTCTCATCGGTGCGTTTACGGGCGCAACTGCTGCGTCGCAGTGGCCCGTCGTGCTCCAGTTCCTCAACAAGACTCCGTTCGGCACGACCGACCCACAGTTCAACCTCGACCTGTCCTTCTTCGTCTACGACGTCCCGTTCTGGCTCTTCGTTGTTGGAGTAGTCGAGACCGCTCTGGTTGTTTCCTTCCTCGTCACGGTCCTCACGGGATTCCTGTATGGAGGATTCCAGTTCACCGGCCGCCAGGTCGTCGTGTCCCGCGCGCTTCGCGTCCAGGCATCGATCATCGCCGTTGCCTACTTGGCCGTGCTCGCTGTTCAGTTCTGGTTCAAGCAGTTCGAAACTCTCGTCACGCCATCCCAGGGATTCGTGGCAACAGGAGCGGGTTACACCGAGGTCAACGTAGACATCCCTGGTTACCAAATCCTCGCGGGAATCGCCGCCGTCGTCATCGTGTTCTTCGCCGTCACCGCGGTGACCGGGCGTTGGCGTTTGCCGATCGTCGGAACCGCGATGCTCATCGTCTCGATGCTCGTTCTCGGGGGAGTTTCGTGGGTCGTCCAGCGCTTCCAGGTTGACCCCAGCGCTCGAACCCTCGAGGCCGAGTACATCCAGCGCAACATCGATGGAACGCGCCTTGGCTTCGGTCTCGCTGACATCAACGAGGTTGAGTACACCGCGACGACCACCGCGGAACAGGGCGCACTTCGAGCGGATGCCGAGACGACTGCCCACATTCGCATCATCGACCCGGGCCTCGTGCCTGATGCCTTTTCGCAGCTGGAACAGTTCCGTCAGTACTACACGTTCCCGAGCCACCTCGACGTCGACCGCTACACGATTGACGGGAGCAAGCAGGACACCGTGATCGCGGTTCGTGAACTCAACGCCGAAGGCTTGACGAGTTCGACTTGGTACAACGACCACATCGTGTACACGCACGGTTACGGAATCGTCGCGGCTTACGGAAACAAGCGCAACGCGGACGGACAGCCGACGTTCCTCGAGTCGGGAATACCGGTGTCGGGAAACCTCGGAGAGTACGAGCCCCGTGTGTACTTCGGTGAGAAGACCACGAACTATTCGATCGTCGGAGCGAGTGGTTCTGACGGCCCGCTCGAGCTCGACTACCCATCGGCAAATTCGACGAGCGATTCCGGAAACGCCAAGTACACGTTCACCGGTGACGGTGGACCGAAACTCGACAACATCTTCACGCGATTGATTTACGCGATGCACTTCCAGTCCGAGCAGATCTTGTTGTCCGACGCGATCTCGAACGACTCGCAGATTCTCTATGACCGACACCCCTTGGTGCGCGTGAACAAGGTCGCGCCGTATTTGACCCTCGACAACGACCCGTACCCCGCTGTGGTTGACGGTCGCATCGTGTGGATTGTCGACGGGTACACGACGTCCAACAACTTCCCCTATTCGACCTCGGTTGACATGGGCGAAGCGATCAAGGACACGTACACCAGCGGCTCGCTGGTTCCGACCGGCTCGGTCAACTACATCCGTAACTCGATCAAGGCAACGGTTGACGCCTACACCGGAACCGTGACCCTGTACGCGTGGGACACCGAAGACCCGATTCTTGCGACCTGGCAGAACATCTTCCCGACGACGTTGAAGTCGGCTTCCGAGATGTCGGCCGATTTGCTTGCGCACGTCCGTTACCCGTCGGACCTGTTCAAGGTTCAGCGCGAGGTACTCGGCAGCTACCACGTGACGGATCCGGGAACCTTCTACTCGACGGAAGACACCTGGGTTACCCCGAACGACCCGGTGTCTGACCCCGCTTCGCCGACCCTGCAGCCGCCGTATTACCTGACGATGCAGATGCCCGGTGCGGAAACCCCCGCGTTCTCGCTGTACTCGACCTTCATCCCGAAGTCGACGGGCAAGGATGCGCGAAACGTTCTGTACGGTTACCTCTCGGCGAATTCTGACCCCGGTCCGGATTACGGAAAGCTCACTCTGCTGACCCTGCCGAAGCAGACGACCATCCCCGGCCCTGGCCAGGTACAGGCTCAATTCGACTCGGATGCAACCGTCAGCCAGCAGCTCAACCTGCTGCGCCAGGGCAAGACCGAGGTCATCCCCGGAAACTTGCTGACGCTTCCCGTCGGTGGTGGACTGCTTTACGTCCAGCCCGTCTACGTGCGCTCGACCGGTGAGACGTCGTATCCGTTGCTGCGCAAGATCCTGGTCGCCTTCGGTGATTCGATCGCGTTCGAGGATTCGCTCGAAGCAGCGTTGGACTCGTTGTTCGGCGGGAACTCTGGCGTTGTCGATCCGACGGAACCGACCGAACCAGGCAACCCGTCAACGGGTGGTGAGGTCTCGGACGATCTGGCGAAGGCACTTGCAGCCGCGAAGAAGGCGCTGAGCGATCGCGAAGCGGCTTACGCAAAGAACGACCTGGTTGCGGCCGCAGCCGCGGACGTCCGACTTCAGCAGGCCCTGCAGACCGCTTACGAGCTGTCGCGCTAATCGAGCCAGCTAAAGGACGATTATGGTGACGGTGAAGGCGGGGCTCCTCGGCTTCTTCGTCATCCTCGCCCGCGGGTTGTATGCGCTTTTTGCGTTGTTGCCTGTTCAGGACAAAGTGACGTTCATCAGTCGCGGGCAGAACTGGACGAGTATCGACTTCAAACTCCTCGCCGAACAGATTGCACGGGATTCGCCGTCAACTGCGCTGGTGATTCTCAATCACCCGGTTGACCCCAAGCTCGTTTACCCCTTCAAGGTGTGCCTCGAGATGTTCCATGTTGCGACCTCGCGAGCGGTCGTCATCGACACGTACAACATCGTGGTCAGCGTGTTCCGCCACAAGGAATCGCTGCGTGTCGTGCAGATTTGGCACGCGTTGGGGGCATTCAAGGCGTTTGGCTTGATGGCGCTCGATACCGCCGAGGGAAGCAACCGTCAGATCGCATCGGTAATGCGTATGCACCGCAATTACACTTACGTCACCGCGGCGAGCGAGGCGACGTCGACAATCTTCCAGAAGTGTTTCGGTGTTTCACCGGAGCAGATGCTCATCGCCGGATCGCCGCGTGTTGACTATTTGACGGATTATGAACGCCAGGCGGAGTTGCGCCGAGCTGCGCGCCGAAAGTACGCGATTCCCGCGGATCGAGAAGTTGTGCTGTTCGCCCCGACGTTCCGCAAGGGCAACGCACTTCCGCTCGCCGAGCTCGTGGCGGCTTTCGACTTTGACCATTACACGCTGGTGTTCCGAAAGCACCCGTTGGACCACCTGACCGAAATCTCCGACCCGCGAATTGTTGTGCCGGACGAACGCGAGGGAATCGAAATTCTCGCCATGGCCGACCACGTGGTGACCGACTATTCGGCCATCGCGTTCGAAACGACGTTGCTCAACATCCCGCTGTATTTTTGGGCGTTCGACTTGGAGGACTATTCGACCAAGCGCGGGTTCGCAATGGATTTTGTCAACGAAGCCCCTGGCCCGATCCTCACAGACGCCCGTGACGTGACGCACGCGATCTCGACGTCACACGATTATTCGACACAATATGCCGCGTTCAGGTCGCGCTACATTCAAACGCGTGATTTCAACAATTCCGAGCGAATTGTTCGCGCGATTCTGGAGGACACCGTTGAGAAACCTCGTTAATCGGGTCATCAAGCCTCTCGCGATTTGGATTGCACGAAAGAGCTCAGTGGCCGACACTGTCCTCAAGGCCATCATTCGGTTGATTCAAGCGATGAGTTTTGCCACCGCTCGATTGCGCGAGCGCGAGGACCCCAAGACGGTGCTCTTCTTTTCGTTCATGGGAAAGAAGTTCGCCGATTCGCCACGGGCAATTTTCGAGGCGATGATTGCGGACCAACAGTTCGCCGACTGGACCTTCGTCTGGGGGTTCAGGGGATACGACGGCACCGAGTTCACGAAATCGTTCGCGACCCACGATCGCGTCTCGGTTGTGACGTACAACAGTCGCGGCTTTTTCGAGGCACTGGCAAGGGCGAAGTACTGGGTAACGAACTCGCACGTAACGGATGGGGTGATGCCACCTCCGAGCAAGGTCTATCTCCAGACGTGGCACGGAACTCCGCTCAAGCGAATGGGCGCCGACATCCCCACCGAGGGGTCGAAGATGCCGAAAAAGACCCGCAACTATGGCAGTTGGTATCAGCTTCAGGCATCCAAGTGGACTTACTTGACGAGTCAGAGCCCCTATTTCACCGAGAAGATTTCTGCGGCATTCCGAATCGGAGCGCTCAGGAATCCGCCGACGATTCTTGATTCTGGCCTTCCGCGAAATAGCAAACTTTTCGCGAACACGCCAGAACTGGCGGTGCATGCGGACGAAATTCGGTCACGACTCGGTATCGCAGCCGGGAAGAAAATCGCGCTCTATGCGCCAACATTCCGCGACAACCAACATTCGAGCGCGATTGGATACACCTACAACCTGGGTGTCGACTTCCAGAAATTGCGACGTGAACTGGGCAACGACTGGGTCGTCCTGTTCCGTGCGCACTACTTCGTGGCGAATTCGCTGAACTTCGATGAATTCGAGGGTTTCGTGTACGACGTCAGCGCGTTTGACGACATCAACGACCTCTTCGTCGCAGCAGATGTTCTGGTTACGGACTACTCGAGTTCGATGGTGGATTTTGCCAACACGCTTAAGCCGATCTTGATTTACGCATACGACCTCGATGAATATGGCAACGAGTTGCGCGGGTTCTACATCCCCATTACCGAGTTCCCGGGTCCTGTGTTCACGACCCAGGACGAACTCGCGGAGTCCTTGAACGCGCTCGACCGAATCGCCGCGGAATGGGCGGATCGTCGTGACGAATTTCGAAAGACATACACACCGTGGGATTCGGCAGGGTCGACACAGCGAGTCATTGACGCCGTGTTTCGGTCCTAAGAGATAAGAGGGTCGGGCCCGATTTCGCCAAGCCCCACACCGCGTGTAAACTAGACCCTTGTAACGCGGGGTGGAGCAGTTCGGTAGCTCGCCGGGCTCATAACCCGGAGGTCGTAGGTTCAAATCCTGCCCCCGCAACCACCAGAAACGGTCTCGGATTCGTCCGAGGCCGTTTCTCTTTGCCGTCATTGCCGGGCGATAGGCTCAAAGAATGGAGGGACTTCGCGTCGGCATCGTGCAGTTCGCCCCCGGTTCTGACGCGGGGCGAAATCGCGAGTATCTCCACGTCCCGCTCTTGGGGAGCGCTGTCGCGGACGTCGTGGTTCTGCCGGAGTATTCGGCGTTCTTTCACCCGGATGCGGCGAAGCGTGCGGAAGGTGCCGAGCCACTTGACGGTCCGTTCGTGAACTTCATCATGGGGCACGCGAAAAAGTCGGGTGCGACGATCATCGCGGGGTTCCTGGAGAAGTCCGGTGACAAGGTTTTCAACACGGTCATTGCCGTTGGCCCGAGTGGCCTACTTGGTCGGTATCGCAAGATCCATTTGTACGACGCGTTCGGTGCGCGCGAGTCAGACTTCATCAGCGCCGGTTCACCGTCCGACCCCGTGCTCGTCATCCCCGTCAAGGGTTGGAAGTTGGGCATCCAAACCTGTTACGACATCCGATTCCCCGAGGTGTCCCGCCGGCTCGTCGACGCCGGTGCCGACGTGCTCGTTGTTCCGTCCGACTGGGTGCCTGGCCCACGGAAGGTCGACCACTGGACGACACTGTTGACTGCTCGTGCAATCGAAAACGTATCGTGGGTCGTTGCCGCGAACCATGCTGCCAGTTCGGGCACGGGACATTCGACCGTGATTGACCCCTATGGTCAGGTCGTCGTCGAGGCCGGTGACGCACCCGTATTCCTTGACGCCGAGTTGAATCCAGAGGACGTGCCGGCCGCGCGAATCGCCAACCCGTCGGTCTCCCAGCGCCGATTCCGTGTTGTTCCCGACTAACTGGGGATAAAACCAGCGAAGGTTGCCGGGATTGGGCGACCATCGGGGCATGCGTATTGTGCTCGCCGGCCTTCTTGTCGTGACGCTCGTGGGATGCACGCCTTCCGAACCCATTCCGATTCAGACGGTTGTGGCCGTTTCGCGCGAGGCGATCCCTCGCGACGGCGTCGAAGAGTTAGCAATCGGGGCAGTTCGGGACTATTTCGACACTTCTGCGATCATCGCGGCTGACGGGGGAACCGAACCCGAAAGAATCGCGGCTGTCGTGACCGCGAATTGGCTGCCAGAGGAGGTTGCCGGATTCGAGGCACTTCGCGCACTCGGCGCCAGTCAACTCGGGACGCCGCTGGTCACCAAGATCGAGGTCGCGGCAATTCGTGGGATCGCCGCGGTCACCGAAGTTGTCTTGCACGTGTGCACGTCCATGGACGGAGTGGCAATTCTGACGAGCGACGATGTCGAAAGCGACGTCCCGCTGGGTGTCTCGCTCGTCACGGTTTATGTGGTTCCCGAATCGGGGGTTCTCAAGGTCGACGCAGTTGAGCCATGGACCGAGGTGTCGTGGTGCGGCGAAGCGTAATCGCGCTCGTCGCGGCGCTGTTTCTCGCCAGTGGCGCTTCATCGGCGTCGGCAATGACGTGCACGATGACCGAAATCGTCACGGGGATCTGTTCCGTTGGCGGTGGAACCGACGGCACGGGTGTCGACCTGTGGGTGGACGGCAATCGTCCGGGCGGGTCGTCGGGTGGCACGGGGACTGTGGATTGCGACGAGACGGCCGAAGGGCGGTGCGTCGGTACCTCTCCACCCAAAACTGTCGACAAACCCGAATCGGTTCACGACCTGGAGTCGTTTCGACCACACCAACCTCGCCAATTCTCCGAACCAGCTGGCTGGACAATCGCTGGGCTGCCCACGAATTTTGTGTCGGGCGCCCGGACGCACACTGTCTCGGGCGAACTCGCTGGGCATTTGACCGAGGTTCGATTCATCCCCGTCCGTTACCGTCGCACGTTCGGTGACGGATCCGCCCAGTCGACCACTGCGCGGGGCGCTCGGTGGTCGACTGCGTGGGCTTCCACAGCAACATCGCACGTCTACGCCGACGTCGGAAGTCGAACGGTTCAGCTCGTAGTCACCTATGTCGCCGATTATCGGTTCGGCAACGGAGGGTGGACGAGACTCAACGGTGTCGTGACGCGAACCGCCCCCAACCTGTCGTTGTCGGTTTTTGCGGCAGATACCGTTTTGGTTGCTCGGCCTTGTTCGGTCGGTGCGATTGGCTGTTCGTGAATTCTTGGGAGACGCACGGCAGGCTTTAGGAATTTCCAAGGGAATGGCACCATGGTGGAGCCATGGAAAACGAGAATTCTCCCGAAACGCCTGCCCCTGTTCGCCGACGTGTGCGAAAGCCCGTCGCCGAGACAGTGCCGACTCTTGATGACCTGACCGCTGAGGCGGCCTCGGACACGGACACGCCGACCGAGCAGGTCGAGCCCAAGAAGTCATGGCTCGCTGGGGCGATCCCGACGAAGGCCGCGGCCGGTGTCGCCGTCATCGCCGGTGTTGCCGGTGGAATTGCGGGAGCGGGAATTGGCTTCCTGGGAAATGGTGGTCTCGGATTCAATTCGGTGATTCAGCCGCAGACCGTCACGATCACCGACACGAACAACACGGCGTCCGTCACCGCTGTCGCGGCGAAGGCCCTGCAATCTGTAGTGACCATCGAGGTCGCTGGCTCTAACGGCGCTGGCTCTGGTTCGGGTGTCGTCATCACGGCGAACGGGTATATCGTGACGAACCACCACGTGGTTACTCTGGGCGGTTCCGACACAAACACCGATCTTCGTGTCACGTTGGCAGACGGACGTCTGTACGCGGCAAAGGTGGTCGGTACCGACGCCATCATGGACGTCGCCGTCATCAAGATTGCGGAAACCGACCTGGTCCCGGCTGAGTGGGGTGACTCGTCGGCATTGGTCGTCGGCGACGAGTCGGTAGCCATCGGTGCGCCTCTGGGTCTGGAGAACACCGTCACGGACGGAGTCGTCTCTGCGCTGAACCGCTCCATCACCATTTCGAACAAGGGTGACGGCTTCAACTTCGACCTGCCGGACGGTCAGGAATCCGCGATCGCCCAGGACCTCTCGCTTCCCGTGATTCAAACGGACGCATCGATCAATCCCGGAAACTCGGGTGGGGCACTTCTCAACGCGGCCGGCCAATTCATCGGCATGAACGTCGCGATCGCGTCAAGCGGTGCGTCCTCGGGGTCGATCGGTGTCGGGTTTGCTCTTCCGAGCAACGTCGTCAAGCGAATTGCGGACGACATCATCGAAAACGGCACGGCGGAACACGGCCGAATCGGCGCGACCGTCAGTGCCGTGACGGGGACGACAGGTGTGGTCGGCGCTCTCGTTCACGACATCAGTGCGGGATCGCCCGCCGAGAAGTCGGGCTTGAAGTCGAAGGACGTCGTTACCACGTTCAACGGTGTCCCCATCCGCAACGAGGTCGATCTGACGGCGCAGGTGCGTTCTCTTCGACCCGGCGAGAAGGTCACGATGGTCATCGTCCGCGACGGAGTCAGCAAGAACTTGTCGGTGACGGTGGGCTCGCTGGAGTAAAGCCCGCGCGCGTAAACTGAAGTCATGGCAACGGATAACGACACGGGCGGCTCGCTCGATGTGCTCGACCGTGAGCTCGAGAAGCTCCTTGAAGACGAAAACGTCGACGAGGGCGACCACGACAAGTTCTCGCACTACGTCCCCAAGGACAAGATTCTCGAATCAGCGGTGACGGGCAAGCCCGTGCGTGCGCTGTGTGGCAAAAAGTGGTTGCCGAACTCGAACCCTGACCGCTTCCCGGTTTGTCCGTCGTGCAAGGAAATCTACGAAAAGTTGCGAGACGAGTAGTCGATGACCGACTCGACCGCGTTGCTCACGGACCGTTACGAGCTGACCATGATCGACGCAGCCCTCAAGGGTGGGCACGCCGAGCGTGCGTGTGTCTTCGAAGTTTTCGCCCGCCGACTTAGCGGAGGCCGACGTTACGGTGTCGTCGCGGGAACCGGCCGCCTTCTCGATGCGATTGAGAACTTCCGATTCGACGTCCCTGTTCTGGAATGGCTGCGCGACGAAAAGGTCGTCGGTCCCGCAACTCTGGACTTCCTTGCCGACTACCGATTCAACGGCTCAATCCGCGGGTATCGCGAAGGCGAACTGTTTTTCCCCGGTTCGCCGATTCTGCAGGTCGAGGGCACGTTCGCGGAAGCGGTCGTCCTCGAGACGCTCGTTCTTTCGATTTTGAATTACGACAGCGCGGTCGCAACCGCGGCTTCTCGAATGGTGACCGCGGCAGACGGGCACGATCTCATTGAGATGGGGTCGCGTCGCACCTCGGAGTATTCGGCCGTCGCCGCGGCGCGGGCCGCGTTCATCGCCGGTTTCGGCGCAACCAGCAACCTCGAAGCTGGTCGTTTGTGGGGCATCCCCACACGCGGGACCGCCGCTCACTCGTTCACGCTGTTGCACGACACCGAAGAGGCGGCATTCCGCGCCCAAGTCGAGGCACTTGGAACCGGAACGACACTGCTCGTCGACACGTACGACGTTCGAACCGCGGTCGATACCGCCGTTCGAGTAGCTGGCACTGAATTGGGTGCGGTGCGACTGGATTCCGGCGACCTTCCGAGTCTCGTCCGCGAGGTGCGCGCGCAACTCGATTCGCTCGGCGCGACGAAAACGAAGATTGTTGTCACGAACGATCTCAACGAGAACACCATCGCGGCACTTCGCGGAACTCCGACCGATGTGTTCGGGGTGGGAACGTCTGTGGTCACCGGTTCCGGATACCCCGCCGCTGGACTCGTCTACAAGTTGGTCGAACACGTCAACGACGCGGGGGATTGGGTTTCCGTCGCCAAGCGCTCGCCAGAAAAGTCGAACCCCGCAGGGCGCAAGACGGCTTTCCGTTCGGCCACGGCCGAGACTGTTTTCGTCGGCGAGCCAGAACCCGACGCCTCGATGCGACCGTTGGACGTGCCGTTCATCACTGACGGCGTGATTGACCCCGTGTGGCAAGGCGCCGCCGCCGTCGCCAAAGCCCGCGACTATCACCTCTCTGTCCGTGGGGAACTTACGGAAGCGGCACTGCGCCTGTCGCCAGGAGACCCCGCCATTCCCACCGTCGTTCGCTGACCTCGCTAGGCTGAAACCGTGAATCGGGACGCAGCAATTGGCATCATCGACAGCGGAGTCGGCGGGTTGACCGTCGCTCGCGCGGTGATCGACCAGTTACCCAATGAATCGATTCGCTACATCGGCGACACCGCCAACGGACCGTACGGCCCGCTTCCGATTTCGGATGTGCGCGAACACGCGCTGACACTCCTTGATGAACTCGCGGACCAGGGTGTCAAGTTGCTCGTCATCGCGTGCAACACGGCATCAGCCGCGATGTTCCGCGACGCGAAAGAGCGATACACGGAACGCCGAGGAATCCCCGTCGTCGAGGTCATCCAGCCGGCTGTTCGCACGGCGGTACAGCGCACCCGCTCGAAGCGCATCGGAGTAATCGGCACGGTTGGCACCATCAAGTCGGGCGCGTACCAGGATTCGTTCGTCGCTGACCCAGACATTCAGGTCACCGCAGCAGCATGCCCGCGATTCGTCGAATTCGTCGAGGCTGGTGTGACCAGCGGAACCGAGTTGTTCGACGTCGCCAACGAATACCTTCAGCCGCTCAAGGACGCTCGCGTCGACACACTCGTGTTGGGGTGCACGCACTATCCGATGTTGTCGGCTGCCATCCAATACGTCATGGGTCCGTCGGTCACGCTTGTCTCGAGCGCCGAGGCGACCGCGTTCGAGGTGTACCAGACGCTCCTCACCCACGACCTGCTCCGCACGGCGACCACGGCGCCCACACATTCGTTCGAGACGACCGGGGACGACGCCGCTCGATTCCAGTCGCTCGCTCACCGCTTCCTCGGACTCGAGGTCGGTCACGTCGAATCGTTCCCCACGGGGGCAATTCACCTACCCCCGCTCGGAACTGAGGAGTAACACCATGGCACGCATCGACGGTCGCACGAACGACGAACTTCGCCCCATCACCATCGAACGCGGATGGTCGGCGCAGGCCGAAGGGTCAGCGCTCATCTCGTTCGGGGACACCAAGGTGTTGTGCACCGCGTCGTTCACGAACGGGGTTCCGCGTTGGATGGCGGGAACGGGCAAGGGCTGGGTCACCGCCGAATACGCGATGTTGCCGCGTGCGACGAACTCGCGCAACGACCGCGAGTCGGTCAAGGGCAAGATCGGTGGGCGAACCCACGAAATTTCGCGACTGATCGGACGTAGTCTGCGCGCGATCGTCGACATCAAGGCGCTCGGCGAGAACACCATCGTCATCGACTGTGACGTTCTTCAGGCCGACGGGGGTACTCGTACCGCGGCAATCACCGGCGCGTACGTTGCACTTCACGACGCCATCGAGTGGGGCCGCGAGAAGGGGTTCATCGCCAAGAACGCGAAGGCTCTGATTGATTCGGTTGGCGCCGTGTCTGTCGGAATTATCGACGGCGAGCCGATGCTTGACCTGCAGTACACCGAAGACGTTCGCGCCGAGACGGACATGAATGTTGTCGCGACGGGCCGTGGACTATTCGTCGAAGTTCAGGGAACTGCAGAGGGTGCACCGTTCGACAAGGCTGAACTCGACCGACTGCTTGAACTCGCGACTTCTGGAATCGCCCGACTCACCGAGATCCAAGCGGCGACGATCGCCGTCGACCACGCATGACCGACGACACCACGAGCGTGGAGCCGGTCGAGCCGGTCGAGCCCGTCGAAGCCGACGAGGTTGAACTCGAACCGACGGTCATCATTGTCGCGACCCACAACCAGCACAAGATTGGCGAAATCGCTCGGACGCTCCTGCCGCTATTGGGGAAGCCCGTTGAACTGCGACCCACGTCGGGCAAGCCGCCGAAAGAAGACGGAACAACCTTCGCCGAGAACGCGCTGATCAAGGCACGCGCCGCGTTCGCCGAGACGGGCTTGCCGTCCATCTCGGACGATTCGGGCATTTGTGTTGATGCGTTGAACGGCGAACCGGGCATTCGCTCGGCCCGTTACACCTCGGCTGGGACCGATGAAGCGAACCGAAACGCACTCGTCGAGGCGATGAAGGGCGAAAAGGACCGCACCGCAAAGTTCGTGTGTGCCGTTGCGTTTGTCAGCGCCGAGGGGGAACGCGTCGAAATCGGCGAGTGGCCGGGCAAGATTCGCGCCGCGTCCAAGGGCGCCGGCGGTTTCGGGTACGACCCAATCTTTGCCCCCGACGGAGTCCCCGGCACGGCGGCCGAGTTGTCTCCGACCGAAAAGGCCGCGCTGTCACACCGTGCTCGTGCGATCGGCCAAATCGCCCCCGCCATCAACCACTTCCTCAACAACCGCACGAACTAATGCCTAAATCAATCGGTCGCTCTCCGCTCGTCTTCCTTTTGGGACCTGCGATGGTCGCCGGTGTTGCCTATCTTGACCCCGGAAATGTTGCGTCGAACATCACGGCTGGGTCGCGTTACGGGATCCTCTTGGTGTGGGTTGCTGTCCTGGCGAACCTCATCGCATGGATGGTGCAGTTCCTGTCCGCACGACTCGGCATCGTCACCGGGCTGAGCCTTCCCGAGGTCATGGGACAGCGAATCTCGTCACGCGGGTGGAGATTCGCGTACTGGATTCAAGGCGAGTTGGTCGCGATGGCAACGGACGTCGCCGAAGTCGTCGGCGGCGCGATCGCGCTGCACCTGTTGTTCGGGCTTCCGTTGTGGCTCGGCGGGGTCATCGTGGGTGTGATTGCACTCGCGCTCCTTGGCGTCCAGTCCCGCTTCGGCCCTCGCCCCTTCGAGCGTGTCATCGTCCTGTTCATCCTGGTGATCGTCGTCGGGTTCAGCGCCAGCCTGTTCGTCCACCCCGTCAACGTCACCGACGTGTTCGCTGGATTGGTTCCACGGTTTGACGGTCAGGGCTCGGTCCTCCTCGCAACCGCGATTCTCGGGGCGACGGTTATGCCACACGCGATTTACGCGCACTCCGCGCTGTCACGCGAACGATTCGGTGACGTCGCCGATTCCGACATTCCGCGACTTCTCTCGGCGACTCGCATCGACGTCACGGTCGCACTCGCCATCGCGGGGGCTGTCAACATCGCCCTCATCGTCGTGGGCGGTGCCGTGCTGTCGTCCCACCCCGAATCCGAAACCCTATCCGGCGCGTTCTCGGCACTGGGAGAAGAGCTCGGCATCACGATCGCCATCCTCTTCGCGGTTGGCCTTCTCGCGTCGTCACTCGCCTCGACCGCTGTCGGCGCCTACGCTGGCGCGGAAATCATGTCGGGGCTGACGTCGTTCCACGTCAAGCCCATGGTTCGCCGCGCAATCACCATCGTCCCCGCTGTCCTGCTGTTGTCATCAGGAGTAGAGCCGACAACTGCGCTCATCGTGTCTCAGGTTGTCCTGAGTTTCGGCATCCCGTTCGCGCTCATTCCGCTGATTGTTGTGACCACAAGTCGTCGACTGATGGGCGAACACCGGGCGGGGTCAACTCTTCGCGCGTTCGCAACAGCGGCTGCAGTCCTCGTTGTCATTATCAACGGCGGGCTGATCGCGCTAACTCTTGGTGCCTGATTCTTTCGCGATCGCACGTCGTTCCTTGAACCAGTGACCGGCGACCGACAAGACGGAGACGACGACAACACCCAGCAGGACGATGTCGATGTACTCGGTGACGAGCTCGGCGACGCCAGGGATGTGCGCGATGGCCCATCCGACGAGGGGCAGAAGCCCGGCCCAGAGGAACGAACCGAGAGCGTTGTACAGCGTGAAGACGCGGCGGTCCATCTTGCCGATTCCGGCGGCGACGGGAAGCAGGGTGCGGACGATCGGAACGTACTGGCCGATCGTGAGCGACAGGGGACCCCACTTGTGGAAGAACGCCTCGGTCCGCTCGACCGACTTGTGCGACAGCAAGCCCTTCTCTGACTTGGTGAACACCGCAGGTCCGCCGACTTTTCCGATCTGGTAGCCGGTCTGGTTTCCGATGATGGACGCAGCCATGATGACCAACGAGACCAACCAGATGGGTTGTTGAATCGTGCCCTGGAAGACCAAGACTCCGGTGATGAGCAGAAGAGTGTCGCCGGGGAGGAGGAATCCGATGAGGAGACCCGTCTCGATGAAGACGATGGCGGCGACGGCAACGAGAGCCCAAGCACCTGCGCCCTCGATGAGGGCCTGAGGGTCGAACAGGCCGGCCGCTTCGATCATGGAGTTCCTTTCAAGAGTGCGGGTGGAGGGACTCGAACCCACACGCCGAAGCACAGGAACCTAAATCCTGCGTGTCTGCCAATTTCACCACACCCGCTCGCTCTCTCAGTGTATCGGGAGGGGTTTAAGGCGTAGAGTGAAATCATTCGTGAACGAAGGATTTGCGGCTGGCTTTCCGCCGCAAAGCAGGACAGCGACCGGCGATTGGGTCGGCGCGAAAGGAAGTGAAAGATGCGCACTGAAGCGGATCTTCTCCAGTCAGTACCCACCAAGCTCTACATCGGCGGTGAATGGGTAGACGCCGAAGGCGGCAAGACCCTCGATGTGACCGACCCGGCGACCGGTGCGCACATCGCAACCATCGCCGACGCCTCGGAATCCGACGCAAAGAAAGCCATGGACGCGGCCGCCGCTGTCCAGGAATCGTGGGGGAATTCGTCGCCGCGCGTTCGCGGTGAGATCCTGCGCAAGGCGTGGGAACTGCTTATCGAGCGTCGCGACGACTTCGCATTGCTTATGACGATCGAAATGGGCAAGCCGTTCGCAGAAGCACAGGGCGAGGTCACCTACGGTGGCGAATTCCTGCGCTGGTTCGCCGAAGAGGCCGTTCGCATCAACGGCCGTTACGGCTCAAACCCCGAAGGCACCGGCACGATGATCGTGTCGAAGCGACCCGTCGGCCCCAGCTTCCTCATCACCCCGTGGAACTTCCCGCTTGCCATGGCGACCCGCAAGATTGCTCCCGCGATTGCTGCTGGCTGCACCGCGATCATCAAGCCGGCAGAACTCACCCCGTTGACGACCCTGTTGTTCGCCGCTCTCCTCGAAGAGGCAGGGGTTCCCAAGGGTGTCGTCCAGGTCATCACGACGAGCCGTTCGCGTGACGTTTCGCCCGTAATCATTCAGGACCCGCGACTTCGCAAGCTGTCGTTCACGGGTTCGACCCAGGTCGGAAAGATTCTGCTCAAGCAGGCGGCCGACAACGTCCTTCGTACGTCGATGGAACTCGGCGGAAACGCCCCGTTCATCGTCTTCGACGACGCGGACATCGACAAGGCCGTTGACGGCGTGATGATCGCGAAGTTCCGCAACATCGGTCAGGCCTGCACCGCCGCGAACCGCGTGTTCGTTCAGAAGGGCGTCGCCGCCGAATTCTCGAAGAAGGTCGCCGAGCGCGTTGCCGCGATGAAGATCGGCCGCGGAACCGAAGACGGCGTCTCGATCGGACCCCTCATCGACGAAAAGGCCGTGGCGTCGAGCCAGGCGTTCGTGGACGACGCGGTTGGACTCGGAGCAACGGTCTTGACCGGCGGCAAGCGCGTTGACGGTGCCGGAACGTTCTTCCAGCCGACGGTTCTTGCGAACGTTCACGCCGACACTCGCTTCATGTGCGAAGAGATCTTCGGACCCGTTCTTGGCGTGATCGAATTCGACACCGAAGACCAGGTCATCGCGATGGCGAACGACACCGAGTACGGACTCATCTCTTACGCGTACACCAACGACCTGCACCGCGGTCAGCGACTCATTGAGAAGCTGGAGACGGGAATGATGGGGCTCAACACGGGTCTCGTCTCGAACGCAGCCGGACCGTTCGGCGGGGTGAAGCAGTCGGGAATCGGTCGCGAGGGTTCAGCCGAGGGCATCGAGGAATACCTCACGACGAAGTACACCTTTATCCCCAAGGCGTAATCGCAACGATTGTGGACAAAACCCGGGGCTCGTCCCCGGGTTTTGTCATCGTGGGGACATGTCCGACCCGTCAACAGTCATCGAGCGCGTTCGCGGCGCGGTCGCCCGTGGCGACAATGTTAGGGACGCCATCGTCGCAGAAGTCCGAAGGGCTAACGAGCGGGCATTGGCAAGCCCCGGTGCAGACGAAGTCAGCGAGGGGGACATCTCGCAACAGGTTGATGGTTTCGGTGTTCTGCAGCCGCTCCTTGATAACCCGGAAATCGAGGAGATATGGGTTAACGATGAAGCCTGCGTATTCGTCGCGAAACGCGGGGTTCACGAACGTCTCGACCGCGGAATCCCAGCAGATCAACTTCGGGCACTTGTCGAGCGCATGTTGCGACGGACGGGAAGGCGAATTGACTATTCGCAACCGTTTGTCGACGCATCTCTTCCCGATGGGTCACGACTGCATGTGGTGATTCCGCCGATCACGCGTTCGAGCTGGTCGGTCAACATTCGGAAGTTTTCGCGCTCACACCGCACACTGTCTGACCTGGAACGATCCTCGACGGTGACGCCTGAGGCCGCACGGCTTTTGGCGGGTGCGGTCGCCGACGGCAAAACAGTTCTCGTCGCGGGAGCAACCCAGGCCGGCAAGACGACCCTGCTCACGGCACTGTGCGCATCCCTTCCCGCGACTGAACGAATCGTCACCGTCGAGGAAACGTTCGAATTGGACCTGCCTAATCCTGATGTCGTGGGGATGCAGTGCCGTGGGCCCAGCTTGGAAGGCGTGGGCGAGGTGACCTTGCGGCGCTTGGTCCGCGAGTCCTTGCGGATGCGGCCAACCCGAATCGTCGTCGGTGAGGTTCGTGGTGATGAAGCTTTGGATCTGCTCGTCGCGTTGAACTCGGGCGTCCCCGGCCTCTGCACCATTCACGCCAATTCGGCTGCGGATGCGATTCGTAAATTGGCTACGCTATGCCAGCTCGCAGGGGGAGTGTCAGCCGAGTTTGTTCAATCGACCATTGCAGCGACGGTCGACCTCGTCGTTCATTGTCGGATGGATGCGACCGGTGCGCGCCGGGTCACCGAGGTTGCCCGTCCGAACCTCACTACACAGGGGATGGAGATGGAGTCCGTGTGGACATCGTTGTAATGGTCTCGATTGCGTTACTGGGTGCGGGAATCATCGTGACGCCAGGGAACAACATCCCCGTCACGTCGTTGCGCACCTGGCTTGATGAATGCGGGTTCACGGGGGTCCCTATTGGGGTGCTGGGAGTCGTGCTGTGCGTTTTGGCCGTGGTGACCGCCGGACTGGTAGCGACGGCAGTACCCATCCCGTCATTGAGTCCCATCGCGGGAATCGCCGCGCTCGCGGTACCGATCGCGGCTTTGGACGCTGCGAGAACTCGTCGACGCGCTCAGGCGGAAGCGAGTTGGCCTGACGTGATTGACACTGTCCGGATGGCACTGCGGGCCGGTTCTGCGTTGCACGAGTCCTTTGTTGCTGCCCAGCCACAAATCCCACGCGAATGGGCGGGGGCATGGTCCCGAGCCATTTCTGATTTAGCCCGAGGCGCAAGCATCGAATCGGCTCTCCGCGGTTTCAGGGCCGATCGCGCGGAGCCCGTCGCCGATCGCTTCTGCGAAGCCTTAGTTCTGGCCCACGAAATGGGCGGAACCGAACTTCCGCGATTGCTCGAAGAGTTAGGACGAACAATTCGCGAGGAGGTCAGGATGCGCCGCGAGGCAACGTCACGCCAATCCTGGGTCCGTCATGCCGCGCGGCTGGGGTCTGCCGCGCCGTGGGTGGTGGTGGTCATGTTGGGCAGCCGTCCTGAGAATCGCGAGGCATTCGCCAGCCCGGCGGGAACGGCGCTGCTCGTCGGCTGCGCGGGTGCGACGCTTGTCGCCTACATCGTGATGTCGGCGATGGGCCGACTGCCAGAGCAACCGCGATGGGTGACCGATGCGTGAGGCCGCGCTGGGGGCACTCCTGGGGCTCGGGCTGTGGATGTTCATCGACAGACGACCGCGCAGTAGCCTCGTGTCGCGTATCGCCCCACACCTCCGAGACCTGTCCTCGGGGGCTAGACGTGAATCCGTCGTTCGCGATGTCGCGGACGTCTTGGCCGCACTGGCGCCGCATCCGCTTCGCTTCATCACCGAATTGTGGAGGTCACGCGCGTCCGTTCGACGCACGCGGATCAATGCCGAATTGCCCGCTGTTCTGGATCGTGCATCGGTGTGTCTTTCTGCCGGCCTGTCTGTGCCGGCAATGTTTGGACGAATCGGAGTTGACTCGGTGGGAATCCTGGGGTTGGAAGCGCGCAGAATCGGGCGAGAAATCGACGTCGGTGTGCCCTTGATCGAGGCATGTTCGGCAAGTGAGAGGCGAGTTCGTCACGAATCGTGGTCGAGATTCATCGAGCACGTGCTGAGCGCCGGACGACACGGCACGCCCATCGCTGAAATCGTGCGTTCTCTCGCGGCTGACGAACGAGCTGCCGCGGGGCGCCGGCTGATCGAGGCCGCGAGTTCGCGCGAGATTTACATGCTCCTTCCGCTCGTCTTCGTGATTCTGCCGATGACGGTACTCGTCGCGGTGTTCCCCGGATTGGTCGCACTCGGGTCGCTACCGGTCTAGACCAGCCATCTGCCATGCTGGGTGCATGAAGTCGTCAACTCGCATCCGCATCGGTCTCTCTGTCCAGATCATCGCGATCCTGTTCAGCCTGATGAGTTGGACCGACCCGCTCGAAGGCGGAGTCGCAATGGTGCTCGCGATTGGCGTCCAAGGTTTCGCCTTCGCCATCGGTCGCGTTGGCATTCCGAAACTGACGTGGATGTCGTCGGCAGCGGGTGTCGCGCTCATGATTGTGTTTTGGGTTGCGTACATCAACGAGGTCCCGAACGACCCAACGCAGGTCGAGACATTCCAGCCGAGTGCAGTCATCATGGCGCTTCTCTGGGCATATCGCGTCGCGTCGATTGCGTTCATCTCGGGTGCAGTTTTCTACGCGGTCATCCAATTCACCGCACTTCGTGGCATCAAGCCGGCTGGGGATAAATAACCCGCGTCACCGCACTTCTCGCCAGAGTGGCGGAATGAATAGATTCATTTATGACTCTGAACGCGGCGATGTACCCGGCTGGGTACTGATCACCCTGATGACCGCAGGACTTGTCGTCGTCATCTGGGCTGTCGCAGGCCCAGCGCTCAGCGGCGTTTTCGAGTCGGCAATCAATCGCGTTGTCAGTATCTGATCACACCAAGCGATTCGCGCAACGCGGAAACGCAACCGTCGAATTTGTCGGTGTTGGGGTTATCGTGACGGGCTGTGCGCTCGCGATCATGCAATTCGGGGTCGCCGCGCACGTGTCCGCGGTGCTAACGGACTCGGCGATCGCTGGCGCGGCATACGCCGCACTCGCGGATTCCTCGCTCGAGGCCGGCGCTGAGCGCGCACGCGACCTCGCCGATGCCGGAATAGCCGGCGACCTTGTCCACGCCGTCTTGGCGACGCGAGGGGTCGTTGCTGGCGCACCCGTTGCGGTGGTCACTGTTCGATACCGAATTCCGACGCTCGGCCTTTGGGCGCCCTCCGTTGATTCCACGGCGACGGGACGGGCGCTGGTCGAGGGTGGCTGACAACGAGAAAGGGGCCCGGTTTCCCGAGCCCCTTCCGCGTAGTGCGTGTTACTTGTTGCCTGCGGCGCGCATCTCTTCCGAGATCTTGATCGCGTCCGAGTGCGGTGCGTTGGAGCGCGTCTCGGGGCGGGCGATGAACAGGTACGCCAGTCCGGGGACGAGAACCGCGAGCAGTCCGATGTGGGTGATGTAGTCCCAGAACGGGTCTCCCGAGACTCCGGGCTGCAAGAACCACCAAATCGCCCAGACGCCGTATGCGAGAGCCGCGATGTTGATGACCATGCCGAACGAACCGAAGTTGAACGGACCGGCAGGCTTCCAGCCCTTGAAGCGCTGGATGAGTGCGGCAAGCACGACCGACTGGAATGCGAGGTAGATTCCCAGGACCGCGAACGCGGTGATGGGGACGAGCGCATCCGGGCGAACGTAGATGACGACGGCGAGCACGATCGGGATGATGCTGGCGACGAGCAGCGCGTTGGTCGGGACCTTCGTGCGGTCGTTGATCCGTGCGAGCCACTTGCTGCCGGGGAGCATCTCGTCACGAGCGAACGAGTGCAGGAGGCGGCTTGCCGCTGCCTGCAGCGACAGGATGCACGAAACGAAGGCCATCACGGCGATGACGAGGAAGATGCGTGCACCGGTCTCGCCGAGAACCTCGGTGAGGATGGTGCCGATCGGGTCGGCGTTTTCGCCAGCCTTGACGGCGGCGAGCAACTCGGGCGATGCGGCGAGGACGTATCCGCCGAACGACATCAGCGCGGAAACGCCACCGACGAGGATCGTGAGGTACATGGCCTTGGGTACTTCGCGTGCTGCATCCGAAACCTCTTCGGCGACGTCGCCGCAGGCTTCGAAGCCGTAGAACATGAAGAGACCGACGAGGGCGGCGGCGAAGAATGCTGCGCCGTAGTCGACCGTTCCGAAGTCAGCCCAGAAGATGCTGAAGTCGTTCTTGCGGTGGAAGACGAGCAGGTACATTCCCAGGCCAACGACACCGACGAGTTCGGCTGCGAGGCCGATCTTGGCGATGCGCGCGAGGGTCTTGGTTCCACCCATGTTCAACAGCAACGCGAGGACGAGGAGTCCTACGGCGAGTGCCAGCTGAATTTCGGGTGTGAGTTCGGGGATTCCGATGACGGTTGCGAGGAAGCTCGTTCCGTATTCGGCGACCGAGGTGATGGTCACGAGCATTGCCCAGACGTAGACCCACGCGCTCAACCATGCGCTTCGCTTGCCTGCCAGTCGCCGCATCCACGGATAGATTCCACCTGCGATGGGGAACTGGGAAACCACTTCACCCATCACGAACGCGACGAGGAGCTGTCCCGACCCGACGAGGATGATCCAGAAAATCGCTCCAGGACCGGCAGTCATGAGGCCGAGACCGAAGAGTGCGTAGATGGCAACGAGCGGTGACAGGTAAGTGAACCCGAGCGCCAGAGTGCTCCACACGGTTAGAGATCGGTGATAGTTGCTTTCGTATCCCAACGCGCTGAGCTGCGCGGAATCCGAATGTCCTTTGTTAGACATGTTGACCTTTCATTACGGTGATGAGGCCGGTCCGCGGGTTACCCGTTGGATTGCACCTCGTTGTGCTGGTGAAACGATAGCGCGTTTATTGCTTCATTGATAGATGATTTATCGCGAGATTTTGGCGGGCGTGTCGGGGGCGTAGTTTTCGGTGTGTGGTAAAAACTTCACTATTGCAGGATTTAGAAACTAAGCGTAGTATCCTTACCACACAGCACAACCGGGCCAGCGCCCCCGAACGATGAGGTTCAGCAGAAATGTCAACAGACATCGCGGTTCCCTACCTGGACATTTCGGACCCCGCTTTCGCGATGCACTCCGAAGCGGTTCGCAACGCCCGTTCGCAGCACTGGTACGCAAAGACCAACTACGGCTACGCGGTGCTGCGCTATGAATATGTGTCGAAGCTTTTGAAGGATCCGCGCCTGTCGCAGGGCAGCGGAAAGTGGCCTGACCACAACGGCGTCCACTCGGGTCTGTTCTACGAATGGTGGACCAAGTGCCTGCTCGTCCTCGAAGGTGACGACCACCACCGAATCCGCCGACTGCTCAATCCGGCATTTTCGCTACGCCACATCGAGCCGTATCTGCCGCGGTTCGAAGAACTCGCCATTGAATTGGTCGACAGTGTCATCGACAAGGGCGAATTCGAGTACGTGAACGATTTCGCCGAGCCGTACGCCACTCGCGTGTTGTGCATCTTGCTCGGCATCCCCGAAACCGAGTGGCCGACCATCGCGAGGCTCGCGTCGACGATTGGTCTCGCACTCGGCGTGACGCTTAAACAGGATCTCGCTGTCGTCGAGGACGCTCTGCAGGAACTCTACGGATATGCCGAAAACCTCATCGCCGATCGTCAGGCGAACCCGGGAGACGACCTCGTCACGAAGTTGGTCCAGGCAAACGCCGACGGCGACTCGCTCAGCGATTCGGAACTGCGCAATGCCCTGTGTCTCTTGATTTTCGGCGGAATGGACACGACGCGAAACCAACTGGGACTTGGTGTGATGTCGTACCTGCACAACCTTGACCAGTGGGAACTGCTCGCCGCGAACCCCGACCTGGCGAAGAACGCCGTTGAGGAAGTAATGCGCACCAACCCGACCACGACGTGGGTGACGCGTGAGGCCGTTGTCGATTTCGAATACGAGGACCTGCGCGTAGATGCGGGAACGACCGTGCACTTCTTCACCCAGGTCAGCGGAACGGACCCCGAGGCGTACCCGAACCCGGAAATCGACATCACCGCCGAGCGCGCGCCGCACTACGGCTTCGGTGGTGGCATGCACCATTGTCTCGGGCACTTCGTCGCTCGTGCCGACATGACCATTGCACTCAAGGTCTTGTCGCAGCGCATGACGAATCTGCGGATCAACGGTGAGGACGAGTGGCTTCCCGACTCGGGCAACACCGGTCCCGTCAAACTTCCCCTTGCGTTCGACAAGCGATAATCCCACCGATCAGGAGAAAGAACCATGCAGGTATATGTAGATCGCGCCAAGTGCGACAACCACGGCCAGTGCACCTTCTCGGCGCCGACCATCTTCCGCCTCGACGAGCAGGGAGTCCTGCAGTACGAGGAATTCGCGGACGAATCATTGCGCAACGACGTTGAAGAGGCTGCCGACGTGTGTCCGCTTCAGGCGATCCTCGTCAAAGACTGAAACCCACCCATCCACCGAGGACAAAGGAGTCCGAACCATGGCACACGACATCGTGGTGAGCGCGCTCACCGACAACGACGCCTTCCACAAGCACCAGGCCGCAAACATGCGCCCGGAGGTTGTGAAGGACCTCGAACAGAAAATCGCCGCCGCGGGCGTCGAGTTCATCTACTACATGCTTCCGACCATCGGATCCAAGGTCGTCGCCAAGATGGTGCCCGCGCACCACATCAAGCGCAACCTGGAAAAGGGAATCGCCCTGCACCGCACCGCGGTGGCCGACCTGCAGTCGGATCGTTCCGGTGAGTTGATCGGTGGCGGAGTCGGCGCTCGCGAAATGATCGCGCTGCCCGACCCCGAAACGTTCGTCGTGTTGCCGTGGGACAACTCGATCGCACGCGTCCTGTGCCGCGCGTACGAGCCCCCGCACTTCGCCGGTGTCGGCGGTCGTCCGCTCGAGACCGACTCGCGCGGTCTGTTGATGCGTGCACACAAGGAATTCACCGAGCGCACGGGATACGAAGTCCGAAGTGGCACGGAACCCGAGATGACCTGGTCAGGCCCCGGCCTCGAAGTCATCAAGAAGGACGGCGCTAGCCCGGCGTACCAGGTCGAAAACCTCGAGCGTTCGCGCGAGATCTTCAAGAAGGTAATCCGATATGCAACGGCATTCGGTCTCGACATGGTCGAGGGTGACTACGAAGACGACGGCCAGTTGGAACTCAACTGGATGTACGACCGCGTCGAACTGACCGCCGATCGACTCGTCACGTATCGCCAGGTGTGCAAGCAGGTCGCTCGCGAACTGGGGATTACCGCGTCGTTCATGCCCAAGCCGTTCAACGGTTTGATGGGCAACGGATGCCACCACAACCTCTCGTTGTGGAAGGACGGCGTCAACGCCTGCATCGAACCAGGCAACACCGAAATCCACTTGTCCGAAGTCGGGCGCTGGGCCGTCGGTGGAATGCTCACGCACGCAGCCGACTCGACCATGATCATGGCGAGTACGGTGAACTCGTACAAGCGATTCTGGGACGCCGGTCAATTCGCACCGAGCGCACCCACCTGGGGGCTTGACTCGCGTGCCGGCATGATCCGCATTTCGTCGATTGGTCGTATGGAATACCGTCAACCGGATGCCAGCGTCAACCCGTACCTGTCGCACACCGCGCTGCTCGCGGCGATGGAGGACGGCCTTGCGCGCAAGATCGATTCGGGTGACCCGTTGACGGACGCCGGGGCAAAGGTCGCGAAGTTTGACGTCACTCCGATGACTCTGGGCGATGCGATTGTCGAGTTCGAAGGCAGCGCGATGCTCAAGGGCGCGCTGCCCGAACAGATGCGTGACATCTTCATCCAGTTGAAGCGTGACGAGTGGGCCCGGTACTGCGGAATCATCACCGAGTGGGAATTCAGCCAGTACTGGGAAACCGTTCCGTGATGAAACTGCGTCTGGCGTGTATCGACACCGATGCAGCGCCGCTCTTTGACCGAAGCGTCGATGGGATTCACCGCACCGGGTACGAACCCGAGGTGGCGCATCTTGTCGCGACGGAAATCGGGCGCGAAGTCGAGTGGGTCATCACCGGCTGGGACAACATGATCCCCATGGTTCGAGCCGGCGAGGCCGATGCCGTGTGGTGCGGTCAGGGAATGATTCCAGAGCGCATTGCTCTCATCGACTTCACTCAGCCCTATGCGATATTCAACGAGACGGTCCTGGTTCGCGCGGGTGATCCCGCTCGCGATGCCCACTCGATGCACGGTTACAAGGTCGGCGCTATCGCGAACAGCGCCAACATCAAGGTTGCCCGCACGATTGACGGCGCCGAAATCGTTGAGTTCTCGAGCGACGATGTCTTCGGTGACATGATTCGTGCACTGCGCAACGGGGACATCGACGCGTTCGTCGACGATGACGTGGTGACAATTCCCTTGGGCGATGACCCCGACTTCGACGTCGCATTCACCGCCGAGACACGCAACCCGTGGGGGATTGGTGTGAAGCCGGGGAATGCCGAGCTTCTCGCCGACCTCAACCGCGCGCTTGACGCTCTTCGTGCAGATGGACGGCTTCGCGCCGTCTGGGAAAAATGGATGCCCCATCTGCCGTACCCTCTGGAAGACTAGAAACTATGGCCCACCACATCACACCGGCGGATGTCCTGCCCGCCTCCAACGATTCGATGCCTGCCGACGCACCCACAGTCGCCGTTGTCGTCTCGCTCAACATTCCTGAGATGACCGACGAAGTCGCCGGACTCGTCGCACGGTTCACGGGCGTTGCGCTCAAGGAACTCAACGATGTCGGCGCCCGAGTCGTCCTGATGGACGCAAGCCGTGACGACCTGTCGGACGCGGCGCTCGCCGACCAGTGCGACGGCGTCCTCTTCCTCGGCGGTGGCGATGTCGACGCCACCATTTACGGCCACATGGAGCCCGTCAATCACGAATATGGCGTCTCGCGCGAAGCGGACGACTACAGCATCGACATCATCAAGTCGACGATCGACCGCGACGCACCGATGCTGTGCATCTGCCGCGGTTCACAACTTCTCAATGTTGCCCTTGGCGGCGACCTGATCCCCGACATCGAGGTGTACGACCTGCACCGCGGAGGCTCCGGCGACCCGATGTTCAAGGACGAGACGGTTCACCTTGAGCCGGGCAGCAAGATTCACTCGATTCTTGGGCGTGACACCCTCGCGGTTCGATCGGGGCACCACCAAGCAGTTCGTCGTGTTGCTGACGGCCTCGTCGTCACCGCGCGTGCCGAGGACGGAATCGTCGAGGGAACTGAGTTGGCATCCGCGCGATGGATTGTCGGAGTGCAGTGGCACCCTGAGGACGACGACGGTTCCGCAAGCGACCGCCGCAAATTGTTCCAGGCTTTCGTCGACGAAGTTCGTCTCGCGCGCGCCTAGTAGCGTTCGCGGGGGACTGCGACGAGTTTGAGTCCGAGTTCGTGAACGGACAGATCGACGCTCACACCGTTCGCGGGAAGGTCGCCAACGCGATTTCCGACGAGGAACCGTCCCGAGTTTCCCAACACGATCCGACCGTGCTGCGACACCAACGCCGCGTCCGCGTCGAGGCGGCGAAGAATCGGCATGAGGGCGGATTCAAGTGACCGCAACTCGATGTCGCACCCTGCTGCACCGAGAATGTCGCCGTCCACGCGGAACGGAACGGTCATCGTGAGAATGTATTCGTCCATTCCGGCGTAGTCCAAATATGGCCCGGTCAGAGTGGGGCGACCCGTCTCGATCACGTTGCGGAACCACTCGAGAGTCTCAAAGTCGTAGAAGCCGGCGGTCTGCGGGGTAAGAGTAAAGAGCACGCGGGTCGACACCCCGCTCTCACCGCGCTTCCACCACTCGATGTCACCTTCGTCCCCGACGATTCCAGGTCGGATGATGATGCCGGCGGCAACCGGGGTGTTGTGCTTGCCGAGGAAGGTGTCGGCGGCGGTCTGCACTGCCTTGAGGTCCTTCTCCGCGAGAGTCGAACGCTTGCCGCGCGCCCGAACGATGCTCTTTTCAGTGTTGTCGGCGAGAGCGGTCAAGTCGTCGTACATCTCGACGAACCATGCGGTCAACTCGCTGGAAATCGTTGCCAGCGCGGCACTTGACGGGGTCATCGCGTTCCTCCCGTCGGATACATCGCATCCAGTCGGTATTCGACCAGGCGATACGTGTTGCGAGACACGTGCTCGCGCACGGCTGATTGGGCCCGGGTGACATCGCCTGCACGGAGTGCGGTCGCGATGGCGCGGTGATCTGCTGCAGCCCAGTCGCGGTCGGCCTTCCAGTCCAGGACTGACCACAAGATCTCAACCGATTCGCTGAGCAGTCGCATTTCGGTCTGCATCAATCGTTCAGACTGCGCGAGCACCGCGATTTCAATGTGGAAGCGCGAGTCGGCTCGAATGCAGGCGCCGGGTGAATCGGCCGTCGCGACGAGTTGCCCGATCGAATCGAGACGGTCAAAGTCGTGTGCCGATGCACGTTCGTGAGCGAGGCGAACCGCGGCCATGCCGTTCGACGCTTGCTCGTCTGACAGGTCACGCAATTCGGCCATCGACAGGTTGACGAGTCGTTGGTGCAGCAATTCAGGCTGCGCGGTGGGAGTGCCGACGATGAAGGTTCCACCGCTTCGACCACGACGGGTTTCGATGATGCCCTGATCGCGAAGCGTTTGCAGTGCGTCACGCACGGTCGCGGTGGCGACCCCGAACATCGTCGTGAGTTGGTTCTCGACGGGAAGCTGTTCGCCTTGACGAAGCAATCCGAGGGAGATCGCCGTCGTGAGTCGTTCGACGATGGCGTCGGCACGAAGAACATCAGGGAGCGGCCTGAAGACCTGCGACTGAACTCCGGAGAGTTGACCCATGACACCTCGACCTTTGTTGGCGCGATTCGACGAATCGTTGCGTTCACGATACTAAAAAACCTGCACAAGTAAATCATTTAGACCCGAACGAGTAGCAGAATAGGGGTATGGCATACGCAATTACCAACCCCGCAACGGGTGTCGTCGAACGCGAATTTCCCAGCGCAACCGAGGCGGAAATCACCGCCGCCATCGACAGCGCCCACACCGCACACCTCGAGTGGCGCGATTGGTCGATTGCCGACCGCGCCAAGGTGCTCTCGACCGTCGCCGCGCTCTATGACGAGCGCAAGGAAGAACTCGCGGACATCATTGCGCGCGAGATGGGTAAGCCCGTCCGTCAAGGCCGAGGCGAGGCGTGGTTCGTCGGCGAAATTTACAAGTTCTATGCGGAACACGGACCATCACATCTGGTTGACGAAGACATGCACCCGATGTCGGGCGGTCGCGCAATCGTCCGTTCCGCTCCGCTCGGGGTGCTGCTCGGGATCATGCCCTGGAACTACCCGTACTACCAGGTGGCCCGATTTGCGGGGCCGAACCTGCTCCTCGGAAACACAATCCTCCTCAAGCATGCGAGCAACTGCCCAGAATCGGCGCTTGCTCAAGAACAGATTTTCCGCGACGCCGGTTTGCCGGAAGGTGCGTACATCAACCTGTTCGTCGATTCCAAGGACGTCGAGGGAATCATCGCAGACCCGCGAGTTCACGGTGTTTCCCTCACTGGTTCGGAGAAGGCTGGCGCAGCGGTTGCCGCTTCTGCCGGTCGTTCGCTCAAGAAGGTCGTGCTGGAACTTGGCGGCAGCGATCCGTTCATCGTTCTCGATGACGTCAATCTTGATGACACCGTTGTCGCCGCCGCATCGGGTCGCATGAGCAACGCGGGCCAGGCGTGTACCGCCGCCAAGCGGTTCATCGTGCTCGACTCTGTCTATGACCGATTCGTCGACGCGTTTGCCACCCAGCTTCAGACCTACGTCGCGGGTGACCCTCGCGACCCCGCGACCAATTTCGGTCCTCTGTCGTCCTACGGCGCAGTCGTCGAGCTCCTCGAGCAGGTCGATGATGCCGTCGCCAAGGGGGCAACTCTCGTGACCGGCGGACACCGAATCGGCGAGGTCGGCGCGTTCATGGAGCCGACCCTCCTGACCGATGTCACCCCCGACATGCGCGCATTCCACGAAGAGCTCTTTGGACCTGTCGCTGTCGTCTATCGGGTTGCGGACAAGGACGAGGCGATCGCTCTGGCGAACGGTTCAGAGTTCGGTCTGTCAGCAGCGGTGTTCGGCGCGGATGCCAACGAGACCCGTTATGTCGCAGATCGCCTGGAATCGGGGATGGTGTACATCAACGAGAACACTGACTCGCACGTCGATTTGCCGTTCGGTGGAATCAAGAAGTCCGGTTTCGGGCGCGAACTGGGCAAGTTCGGGTTCGACGAGTTCGTCAACAAGAAACTCATTCGCACCGTCTAACTGGGGATAACGCCGGACGCGGCACCGCGCCGAGTCGCACGATGTCAGTGTGAAATCCGGTCAGCGGGGCTCGGCCAGCCTCGAGTTCGTCATCGTCGCACTGGCAGTGCTCGTGCCCGTTGCCGCGCTCACGGTGTCGGTGTCGTCCATCCAACGGGCGCAATTCGCGGTGACCGAGATCTCTCGGCAGGGAGTGCGAGCGTTCGCACTTGCGCCGACCAACGCGAGCGGAAACAGGACGGTCCGTCGAATCGCACGAGTGGTCCTCGCGGATTTGGGGATTCGCGAGACGGCTCGGTTTACGGTGACGTGCGTGCCGAGCGATTGCCGATCCCAGGGGTCGCTCATTCGATTGGCGACAACGGTGACGGTGCCTCTGGTCATGGTCCCCGCCCTACCCGGGCTTGACGTCAACCCGCGCGTTCCCGTCAGCGCCAGTGCCACTCACCGAGCCCCGCTGCCGGTCGTGCCATGAGGGACCGGGGCTCGATTCTGCCGTTGATTGCGGGTCTGTTGGCACTGTGCGGGGTGTTCGCAGTCGGTGTCATTGACTCGACCGACCTGGCAATTGCGCGAACGAGACTGCAATCGGTTGCCGATGGCGCGGCCCTCGCCGCGGCCGCGACGGTCACTCCGGCCAACGCTGTGCTGTCGGACGGCCGACTGCGCGTGACACTGTCCAGCGCGAACGTTTCACGCGCGGCGCGCCAGTTTGTTCGGGATTCAGCGGTGAGCGGGGTCAGACTTCGAGCAGCAACTTCGCCCGACCGGCGCACCGCAATCGTGACACTGACCCAAATTTGGAGAGCACCACTCGACAGCGACTTCGTTCCCATTCGAATACGACTGACCGCAACGGCGCGAGCGCGAACCATCTTCGATTGAATGCGTTCGGTAGTCTGGGGCTCTCATGATTTCTCTCGACGTGTCGGACCGTATCGCCGCAATTCGCGGTTCCTTTGCCGACATCGTCAGCGTCGTCGATATCCCGACGCTCGATGTGAAAATCGCTGACCTGTCGGACAAGGCGGGGGCAACCGATCTCTGGGACGACCCGGCGGCGGCCCAGAAGGTCACGAGTGCTCTTTCTCACGCACAAACCCAGCGCGGACGAATTCGCGACGTTCAGCAACGACTCGATGATCTCGATGTGTTGCTCGACATGGCCAAAGAAGCAGACGATGACGATTCGGCGCGTGAAGTTCTCGTCGAACTGGGCGAACTCGAGACGCTCATCGGCGAGATGGAAGTCCAGACACTGTTGGACGGCGAGTACGACGCGCTTCCCGCCATCATCACGATTCGCGCCGGAGCGGGCGG
>JACCDN010385374.1_pt1 | contig 61712 bp, 54 predicted proteins | sample 7441691 | NCBI WGS metagenome assembly JACCDN01 (sample SAMN15323439, study PRJNA562643) | freshwater metagenome | isolation source: river surface water | place: USA:Blue River Watershed | collected 2017-08-16 | reverse complement strand
TGGGGTCAAAAGGAATATCGCGCGCAAATTCACCTACCGATAAATCGCCACGCATATCGGGAATATATTTAAAGTGGTGCAAGGTAACCGCGCCGACACCAACGGGAACAACGGAGTCCTGCTTGTTATCTGCCGTAACTATTTTGCTATTTGGTGTTGCCGTATTTCTTGCTGCTTCTACGTAACCTGTAATGCGAGCAGGAGAGCCAGTTACTATCGCATAAGGAGGAACTGATTTGGTAACTACTGCACCTGCACCAACCATAGCGCCTTTGCCAATAGTGATGCCCGGCAATATCACAGCGCCACCACCAATAGATGCTCCAGCTTCTACGCAAGTTTGTAAAAATTGTTCTGGATAAATTTTTGAGCGAGGAAATTTGTCATTAGTAAATGTGACATTGGGGCCAATAAAAACATCATCACCGATGCGCAAACCATCCCAAAGCTGCACACCGGATTTAACCGTTACGCGATTGCCAATGACGACATCATTTTCTATAAAGCAATGTGAACACACATTCACTCCATCGCCGATACGTGCCCCTTCCAATATGACAACGTACTGCCATACATTGGTTTCATTACCAACATCTTTTGTTTGCACATCTGCAGAGGGGTGAATAAAGTAACTAGTCATTGATCAACACCTTGGTAATTATCCTGCCTACTGGCAACCACAGCCAATGGTCTTTTTTTACTGTTTTCATAAGCTCGCCACGCGTAGGTTCCAACCAATCCCAACCCGAACAAATTAAGCGCCCCAAAAAATAAAACCGTGAGTACAGTTGCGGCGTAACCAGGAACATCTATCTGGCCCGTTAGCTTTCCGAGCAATACAAGAAGTGCAAGTAGTATCGAAAGCGCAGAACCAAATGCACCAATTTTCATCAGCAATCGAATTGGGTAATCGGTAAATGCAAAAACACTATCCAGCATGTAATCGATTTTTTTACTTAAAGTCCATGCGGACTTTCCTTCAAGACGTTCTTGGCGAATGTATGATACGAACTTACGACGAAAACCCAACCAAAAAATTAATGCAATCAACGATGAGCGCGATTCTTCCAGCTGCAATAAATGATCACGGAACACGCGGTTACACCCAAAAATATCCACGCCACCTTCCGGCATGTCTTTAACAACAAGCCGACGGTACAGCCCCCAAAACATGCTCGAGGCCACTCGTGATAAAAAAGGATCTGTTCGACCATTGCGAGTACCTATACTTACATCGCATTCATCTGCCGCAAGAGAATGAAAGAATTCGCAAATTAATTCTGGCGGCTCCTGTAAATCAGCAGCCATAACACCAAAATATTTTCCTTTGGCGGATGCCAAACCTGTTCTTATCGCGGGGAAAGACCCAAAATTGCGTGAATGGCCAATTAACTGTGCAGGAAAAACTAAATTTTCGAGTGCATTTTTAATGATCTGAAAACTCGTATCTGGGCTGCCATCAACCACAAAAACAGCTTCCATTTGTGAACCAAGATTCGCACTCATGGCTTCCAGAGCTTTAAATAAACGCGGTAAGGATTCTTCGTTTTTATAAACGGGAATAATCACCGAATAAATTATGCCTGCCATGAATTTACCGCCTCTGCAATTTGCAGCACCTGCTCATCCGTTAATTCCGGGTAACAGGGCAAGGTTAAAATGCTTTTCGCCAAAGCTTCTGTATTCGCTAAAGATATATCTGCGTAAACATTTTTAAAAACTGGTTGGCGATAATCGGGAATCGGGTAATGTACTTCGCTTGCAATATCTTTTGCCTTAAGATGCTCCCGTAACGCAGCAGGATTTTCTGTTTGAATTACGTAAAGATGACCAACATATTCCTCAGCATTATACTCAGGCAATTTAATGTTTGGATGTGAAATTAAAGTAGCATAGAGTTTTGCTATTTTACGTCGACGTTCATTCCAACCATCAAGCAAGGGTAAAAAACCACGCAGAATTGCGGCTTGAATTTCATCGAGCCGACTATTACTAGCGTGCCCTAAGGTAACTTCATATTTTGCAGACCAACCGTATTGGCGCAAACGTGCAACCGTGTCTGCTAAACTCGCGTTATTAGTGGCTACAGCACCGCCATCGCCTAATGCACCTAAATTTTTTGTTGGATAAAAGCTAAAGCAAGCAATGTCTCCGAAAGACCCTACCATGTTTCCATCAATTTTCGCGCCGTGAGCTTGTGCGCAATCCTCAACTAGGGGCACTCCACGAGCGCTGCAAAGCTCAACAATTGCTTTTAATTCCGGGGCGGCGCGACCATACAAATGCGTAACCACCACAGCTTTCACACCAGCTGCTATAGCACGTTCGCATTCAGCCAATGTCACCACACAAGATTCAGCATCAACATCCATAAAAAAAGGCTTTGCGTTAATCGCAATCAACGCAGTTGTGGTGTACATGCCCGCGTTAGCAACAGTCGCAACGGTGTCGCCTGCGCTTACTCCAACAGCTCGTAACGCGAGTTCGAGAGCATCGGTTCCGTTGGCGAGTGAAACGCATTTGGCAACACCCACGTAGCGTGCAAACTCACCTTCAAACGCAGTGACTTCCGGGCCAAGCACAAACCATCCACGTGACAGAACACGCGCTATGGCATCATCGATGACTGGCCTTAAAACTTTTGAATGTGCACCCAGATCATTAATTAAAATCATTTGCCCGTTAACTCCAAAAAATAAATTTGCTGAACTTCATCAGTATCCAATAAAAATCAATAGCATGCCCAAATCGCGGCCATCTGCACTTATACCTTGCGCAGCAGGATTGGTAGTCGCATCCACAGACAATTGAATTTGGATACGTCGATTTGTCGAATTCTCCAAGGTGAATGCTGTGGACTTACCGGGTTCAAGATTCACCTTGCTTGTTTGGCCATCGTAACTAATCCGCAAACTTCGGGTTGCGAAATACTCTGGAATGTAGGCTTTGAGGCTCACTGGGTTCGCGCATCTGCTCACGGTAATTGTTGCTTGCTTGCCCATCCAGCGCGAACCGTCTTGCGCGGCAGTGTACCAATCACCTTTATAGTCGGCGGAGTGTAGAGTACAGGGAGATGCCTCTGCACGCAGCACCGTTAAATTATAACGCTGCGTCACATCAACTCCCTTGCGAGCCACTTCATAAGGGGACTGTAATAAGTTTGCATCCGCCTCGCTAGTCACTCCCTGACGATAAACACTGGCCATAGCCTTAAAAATTTCAGCACGATAGGGTGCCGCTTTTAACTCAATCCGCCACGTTTGTAAGTGCCCTATCAACGCAATTGCAAAAAGTGCGCTCATCACGAGACGAGCCAAATCGTACAATTTCGGCAAAGGAAAACGCTGGAACCAACTGAGGTACGTTGGTAAAAGAACTGTATCCACCGGTTTGGTTAAGATTAGCAAGGGCGCCAACACGAACCAAACATAATCCACAAAATAACGGGATGCGCCCGTATTTAAATAATTAGTTGTGCCGCGAGCAAGTGTTACTCCAGCAAGAACTGCTAAAGAAAAAACGAGCAGTGTCGCCGCGAATATTCTCACCGGGCTGGGCGCAACAAAAGCCCTAACCAATGCAACACCTACACATGACAACAACAAACCGCCCAATAGCATGGGAACAGTAGCAGGCAAGCCAGACTTTACTATAGCCTCAGCGCCTATAAAGCTTGAGCCCGCACCAAACAGAACACCTTTTACTAACTCAGAAATGACCAAGCTGTGCGACGCATGTTGGCCGGTATCAAATATCCCCTGCCCCAAGCGCACGTATAGGTATTGGGCAAATATCATAATCGCCAGCGCAGTAGCCGCTTTGGCGCGCGTATGCGGTTCTGAACAAACGATACACATAAACGCAAAGGCAACTGCCACGAGGAATGGATAAGACCATCCATAGGTGGCGAACAAAATCAAAAACGCCCCACACACACCAAACAGGAAGGCGCAAACGAAATTCTTTTCCCAAAAGCGGGTAATAGCTAGCTGATAAAAAAATAAAACAATCAATAAATTTTTTATGAGTTGCGCAAAGCCCAAATCGAGCGTCCACAGTTCAAAAGCAGCAGGACTAACTATTATAATTCCCGCTGCTACAGTAAAAATTATTGTTTTAAATGAAGAAATTTTATTAAAAATATCGTTGCGAACAAGTAAAAACGAGCGCAACCAATAATAAAACGTAGCTGCGACAACTATCCCAGTTAGCGCCGTAGTGATGCGCGTATTAACACCCCAAAATATCCATTCAATGAGTAACACAAACGGAAATATAAGACCATGATGTTCACCGGACCCATAGATTTGAGACCAACTCTTCTCACCTTTTAAAAGGTGCTCCACTTGCGAAAGGTAAAGCATGGAGTCCATATAGGGCACTTGCGGTTTTGCAATGGAGACATACAAACTAAAGAGAATCAGGCTAATAATCAACGCAGGGAAAATCAGCAAAATGGAACTCCACTTTGCTGATAGATTTTTTTTACTCAATTTGATCACCCTATTCCATCCTTACCGTTATTGGACTTCCGGCAGCCCCAGATCATGCAATTCTTTTTTATAGACCTTACCTATCAATTGGCCTAAGTGACGTGAAAAACCGTACGACAGATGATGCTGGTCATAAAACATGGGTTCGCCGTTAGCATGGGTTTCGCAAGTTGCCAACTCGTTGTTAGTGCAAAGCAATTCATATTTGCTGATATACAGATATGGAAGTGTCTTAACTTCGGGCACTTGAGATATATTGCGTTCTTTGGAATAAAAATAATCCACCACATCCTTTGTTTTACAAGCATCAAAAGATCCGCTTTTATTAATCAAGGTTGCACAATCTACGGACGTAGAAATGTAACTACCTAAAGCGATTAATTTGATTTTGCTATTTGCATGCAAAATATTCGCAAGAACAGACCACATTTCCTTCGAAGCAGAATCAAATCCAAAATGTGCGTTATAAACGAGATGAGTCATGCTCTTAAGAAAATTTGGATTTCGCAAACGCTCAAAGCGTTCATGACATTGATGCACAGTCGATTCAGAGGAAAAATTGGCGCCTTTGATATCGATTACGCAATCATTAACCGTACCAAAAAAAATGAAATTAACTTCTGGGTTATTCTCATACAACGCTTGAAACATATTTACCGCATCTGGTTCATGAGAGTTGCCGAAAAATAACATTTGGATAGGTCTGTCGAGATGGCATCTGTCGGCGTTATCCAAATCCAATATACTGCAGGCACGATTTATGCCTTTGAATCTTTTTTGTTTACCGGCTTCAATTTCTTTCACGCCAAAGAATTCTTTGCCTTCACTTAACTCTTTGATGTGGAAACGCCATTCCCAGCCAAACTGCCTTTTCATCAAAACACCAAGGGCACACAAAATCACTAATATGAGCGCTACAGCTTTAAAGAACCATCGCTCGGCTCGCGCGCCTTTTCTCCACGGGGTTTCCACGCAATAATAGGAAAAAGATGCGATTGCAAAAGTTGCCAACAGCATCAGTGCGATAAACTCTGGCGAAGACACTGTGTAGAAAACATATTTGGTAAATACATACAGAGGCCAGTGAATCAAATACAGCGAATAACTCATTAGCCCAATACCAACCATGAGTCTGTTGCGCAAAAAAAATTTAGCTAAGCGACTTTGATCGGCGAGAATAAGCAGGAGTGCACCACAACATGACGGCAAGGCATTAATAAATGGGAACACCGATTTAGTATCTAATGTGCATAAGCTGAACACAATAAGTGAAAAACCCACTGCCGCCATCAACTCATGCCATCTCGCATCTACCGCGAAGCGGCCTATTATAAAAACTCCGGCGGCACCTATTGCAAATTCAAATACGCGAAAAGGCGTTAAATAAAAAATGGTTGATTCAAAACCCGGTGCAGCTTTATGAACAACATAGGCCGATAGCAATAAGCTGAGCGCACCCATTGTTAATACAAACCTCAACCCAAAGCCATCGGCTTTTTTTAAAGCCCACCACATTAACGCTGGCCACAAAATATAAAACTGCTCTTCAACACTGAGCGACCAAGTATGTAACAGCGGTTTAAGATGTGATGCTGTATCGAAATAACCACTTTCAAACCAAAAAAAGATATTGGAAATCGATAATACTGCAGCAACGAGCGAAGGCCCGTAAGCAGACAAATTTTCTGGAGTAAATAAAAGAACTGCCGCCAGCGTGGTTACAAAAAAAGTGAATATCAACGCAGGAAGTAAACGGCGAATTCTGCGACGGTAAAATGGAATAAATTGAAAGCTACCCGTCGTTTTTATTTCATTCTGTATTATACGGGTAATTAAAAAACCGCTGATCACAAAAAAAATATCAACCCCAATATAACCGCCAGAAAATCCGCCAACACCGAAGTGAAAAAAAATAACGCTCAATACCGCTAGGGCTCTGAGCCCATCAATATGGCGAAGATATTCCAGTTTCATTGCGCTCACTCAAACAACGCATATTGTAAAGTAGACATCATTGTCTTCATTGAATAGTGGTTCGTCACATATTTATTACCTGCGTTCGATAAATGTGACCACTCTTGGTCATCTTCCAAAACCTGCAATACATAGCGCGCAAAGGCAACTGATTCAGTTGTTACAGGAATCAAATCAGCCAACCCAGGCAAACCTTGGGCTCCAACCTCGGTAGTAATTAGCGGTACGCCGTAAGCCATAGCTTCTACCACTTTGTTTTTTACGCCCGCACCAAATCGAAGTGGCACAACAGCTACGCGTGCGCTGGCATAATGCTCTGCTAAGTCTTCATCTGTAACGTATCCAGTTACCTCAATACTATTCGATTGAAGTTGCAGCACCTGGTCAGTTGGCCGCGAACCGATTAAATAAAGTTTCACATCAGCTCGCTGCTGTAAAATATGAGGGAAAACTTCTTTCACAAACCAAAGTGCTGCATCTGTATTTGGAGGATGACCAAACCCAGCAACAAAAACTATTTTGTTGCCCTGCACAACAGGACGCTGCGCGTATTGATGGATGTTTTCGTAGACATAAGGACATATAGCTCGCGCATTAACGGCGGGCGATATTTTTTTAACAGACTCAACCTCTTCCTGCGATGGATAAAGCACAGCATCCATTTGATTCCAAACAGACGTCTCCATATTAAAGTAATGATCAATTTCTTTTTTCAAACTTGAGCTTGGATTTAACTCGTACTCACGCTGAAGACGCTCAAAGTGAAGATCATGACCATAGAATATTCGGCGAATGTTTGGAAAGGATTTCAAATCATCCAAATAATTCGTAGCCACATGTGGGCGATTCAGGAGTACATGAGTAACAGCATTTTCTGTTGATGCGAGCCACTGCTTGAATCGACCGCTGTATTCTCCACCATAAATAACTTCAATTCCGCGCTGTTGTAATTGCGGTGTATATTCTGGGTCGTACCACAAATTGTCGGGCCAGAACTTCACATTGCAACCCATTTTTTGTAATCCAGAAATAATGGCAAGGGTAGATCGCGATCCCGCATCGCGATCCGGTTGCAGCACATAGTGATCCACAACTACTACACATGGCTTACCATAACTTCGATCTTTTGCAGTAAAAACCAATTCAGCATTGGGATAATGTTGCGCCAGCGCAGACTCCCATTTTTCAAAAAATTTCTTTTGGTTTTCGACTTGATAGGCTTTGATACCACTGCCGGTATCAGTACCATTAGATACGCCTTCGTAATGAACTATAACCGACGCAGGTTGGTAATAAACTTTTTTGCCAGCTGCGCGAACTTTAAACGCAAGATCAGTATCTTCGTAGTATGCGGGCACATAAAGCTCATCAAAAAGGCCGAGCTCGATAAAAAAATCTTTTTTTATCAGTAAGGATGCACCTGAACAGTAATCGGCTTCTTTCAAATAATTAAATTCAGGCTGCTGCGGATTTTGCAGCCGACCAAAATTCCAAGCTGAACCATCGCGCCATAAAATACCGCCTGCCTCTTGCAACCGGCCATCTGGATAAACCAGTTTTGAACCCACAAGCCCGCAGTCGTCGCGCTTAAATACCGCCACTAAATTATCCAGCCAGCCTTCAGTGACTTCGGTGTCATTGTTTAATAAATAAATGTACTCACCTTTTGCAAGGGAGAGCGAGCGATTGCATGAGCGAAGGAAACCTAAATTATGAGGATTCACTTCATAGCGAAGCCCCTTAACCTGTTGCAGCAAATGTATTTCATGATCCGGTGAGTGATCCTCCATAACGATCACTTCAATAGAAACCTTGGGAATATGACGTGCGATTGACGCAAGGCATGTGAGTGTAACGGGCAGATTTCCGTAACTCGGAATGATTACCGACACTAAGGGTGAATCACTCACCGGAAGCTCAAGTGATTCAAGAACAGATTTTATATCTGCTTTTTCGATGGTTCCACGAATGGCGAGTTCTGGCAAATCCGGTTTACCACTACGGCGCCACATTTCGTAATGCACCACACCTTCGAACATCGGCCCAGCGATTCGATAGACAAATCCCGCGAGTAAATTTTTAGCCGCTCTGGGTAATGGAAGATATTGGTAAGCGTAACGCGCAAATCGCAACAGACGCGGCTTCAGTGCAGCAATAACTAGATGGGTTTCACCGCGCATGAGACGCGCCAAAACACGCAAAGGGCTGGTTATTTTCCAGGAGTGAGATGCAATAATTTGCTGATAATTTCTGTTGGCTTCTGCCAACTGTACATCAAGGCGCATATTATCTTGCTGCAACACGTCCCTTTCATGAACTTTTAAGTCGAGTTCACGCTTGGTATCTATTACTTCCTGCTCAAGTGTTAGGCTTTTAAGTCGCAGATTAGCTTCAGTTTCTTTGAGCACAAATAATTCGTTGTTAACCGCTATAATTTTTTGATTTTTATCGTGCAGCTGTGCATCGAGATCTTGCGCCCAGCGAGTTCTATCTTCAACATCTTGCTCGAGCGATTTTGCCCAGAGGGTGCGTTTTTCAAGATCCTGTTCTAAAGCTTTTGCCCAGAGAGTTCTCTCATCTACCAATTCTTTTAGCTGCTTGATATTCTCGTTCGCGTAGACGTAATCAACTGCGGACTTTTCAATTTCATCTAGCAAACAATATTCTGTCTCCAATATAGTTTTGAAGCGCTCGTAAAACTGGTGAATGGGTTGAATAGCCTTTTGGTTGCTTTCATGAACCAAAGACTGAAAAATATCGTAAGCCTCAATAATTTGAGGTTTGCATAAGGGATCTAAGACTAGATCTGCACGAGAATATTTAGTGTGCCTTAATTCGCCATCTAAAAACGTTTCGCAAAAATTCTGTGCTTCGTCTTCCATTAAAGGAAGACATAGTTCCTTGGACAATCGCTCCAGATGAGCGCGCGGAAACTCCAATAACTGATCGTAATCCAACGCGATCAAATTACTCTCTGATGCAAACTCATTCAATACAGCAAGATTATAACTGAGCCACAAAAGATAACCTTTGTAGATAGGTGTTTTATTACGTTTCAATAAAGATTTTGCAACACTTAGAGGATGCCGGAGACACAACACATAGCTGACTTCAACATCCAAGGTGACGAAAACACGCCTCCAAAATTTAAATAGTTTGGACACTCTAGGATCTTTGAATCCAAAGACAAGATGCCCTTCCATTTTATCTTTCATTAGACTCTGGGCGCGTTCCAAATAACCTTTTTCAACGAGAGTAGCTACATCGGCTTCGGAAACTAATGACAAACTAAACCAGTGCTGCCCAATCACTCCCAACATTTCTATATTGAGGTCATTGATAGATTTGTCTTCAAAGAAACCTTTAGGATTATCCACACCGGGCTCAAGAAGCTCATCACCCAAGCTTGCTCCCAAACAGGTCAGTGCATTCATAAGTGCGCTGGTACCACTTCTATGCATGCCCAGAACAACAATTAGTTTTTTGGTATTCTTCAAATCGATTTCACTCATCAGTCATTTACTGCCTGCAAATATTGAATGATATGCTCCACACATTCCTCCGCAGTATATTCGCAGGTATCAAGACGTATTTCAGATTGTTGCGGTTGTTCGTAAAGACTATCAATACCGGTAAAATTTTTTAACTCGCCACGTCGTGCTTTCGCATAAAGACCTTTTACATCTCTCTTTTCACATTCACTTAAAGGGGTGTCTACAAAGATTTCTATAAATTCACCTTCCGCAAAGAGATTTCGCGCCATCAAGCGTTCAGCACTATACGGCGAAATAAACGAAGCCAGCACCACTAAACCGGCATCAACCATAAGCCGCGACACTTCGGCGACACGGCGAATATTTTCAACGCGATCTGCCTCGGTGAAACCCAAATCTCGGTTTAACCCATGGCGAAGATTATCGCCATCTAATAGGTAGGTATGAATTTTTTTGTCGAACAATCGCTTCTCCAATAAGTTAGCAATTGTTGACTTGCCAGATCCAGACAAACCTGTGAACCATAAGCACATAGCTCTTTGTTGTTTTAATTCGGCACGAGCGGTTTTATTGACTGTTAATTGTTGCCAGCGGATATTCGTCGCGCGATGCAAAGCAAACTCAATTACGCCTTGACCTAAAACTTCTTCAGTTTTTGTATCTAATATAGAAAAGGAAGCGCGATCTTCGAGAGCCAGAGTTTCGCTAGTACTGATATTAATTAGCGCTCGCTCATTTGCGCTCACTTGTTTTGCCGATAGATGCTCCCCTGTTTGCTCATGCTCGCGGTATTTAATGGCAGTTACACTGAACAGGATTGATTGGTTTTCTCTGACCATAATAAAGCTGCGCCCAGCAATCAGCGGACGAGTAGACTGCCAAAGTATTTTTGCTTGAAATTGATCAGCTGTTTGCAGCATAACTATTGCTCTCGCCAAGGAATACCAATTCGTAATTCCATTCTATTTGCAAGGCTTTTGCATAGAGAGTTCCTTACCACTATTGATTTTTTAACATCCAATCTACGGTTTTTTGAATGCCGGTTTCAAAGCTTTCGGAGGGGCGATAATTTAATTCTGCGTGACATTTACTTGGGTCGATTGCGTATCGGCGATCATGCCCAAGGCGATCTTTAACGTAAGTGATCAATGAATTTGATTTATCGCCGTTGGCACAAGGCGATGAAGGGAACCGTGAACACAGCTGCGCATCTTGGGCAAAGCGCTCATCGAGTATGGTGCAAATCAAATTCACTATATCAATGTTACGCCACTCGTTTTCACCACCGACGTTATATACCTCTCCAGGCCTTCCACGCTGGAGAATTAAGTCTATAGCACGGCAATGATCTTCTACATACAACCAGTCCCGAATATTTTTACCATCACCATAGATCGGCAGTGATTTACCATTCAATATATTTGAAATAATAAGTGGAATTAATTTTTCCTTATCTTGGTAAGGTCCGTAATTGTTGGAGCAATTACTGGTGGTCACGTTAAGCCCGAAGGTGTGGTGATAGGCACGAACCAAATGATCCGACGCCGCTTTAGAAGCAGAATAAGGAGAATTGGGAGCGAATGGAGTTTGCTCTGTAAAAGGTGCGGCAGTGTCGGTCAAAGATCCATAAACTTCATCAGTGGATACATGATGAAACCTGTGATCTTTTACCCCGGTATCCAACCAGAATTTCTTAGCCGCTTTTAATAAGTTGTGCGTACCAATAACATTAGTTTGGATAAATGCGTCAGGCCCAGAAATTGAACGATCTACATGAGACTCAGCCGCGAAATGCACTAGAGTATTAATTGCATATTCGCCAAATAGCTCTTCAACGATGAGTTGATCGCAAATATCACCTTGCACAAATACCAAGCCTTGGCTTTCCAAGCTGGCGATGTTTTTGCGATGGCCCGCATAAGTTAAAGAATCTAATACAACCAGCTTGTCTTGCGGATAACGCTGTGCCCAATAGTGGCAAAAGTTAGCGCCTATAAAGCCTGCACCGCCAGTTATCAATAAATTGCTCATGCTTTCTCCTGATCAATCAAACGTGCCAACATGCTGCGCAACGCAACGCGCCAATGAACCGGCGCTATATTCAATTCTTTCCACGTTTGCTCCTTATCGAGCAAGCTGAACTGCGGTCGCTTGGCGGGGGTCGGATAATCACTAGTTGTAATTGGTTTTACCGGAATATTTTTTTGCAACAGCTGCATTGGAACAGCTTCTTCTATGATTGCAGTAGCGAAATCATACCAACTTGCCACGCCAGCATCCGAAAAATGCCACGTAGATACTTCAGGCTTATTTTCAATGAGTTGCCAAATCATGTGCGCAAGATGATGCGCATAAGTGGGAGTACCAATTTGATCGGCTACAACACTGAGAGTCGGCTTGGTAGCCGCCAAACGCAAAATAGATTTTACAAAATTATTGCCATGTTCTGAGTAAACCCAACCCGTCCGTACTATGTAATGATTGCATTCAGATTTGCGCAAGGCTTGTTCGCCGGCCAATTTCGTCTCGCCATAGTAATTTAACGGTGATGTATTATCGGAGGGTTTATAGGCGGTGGATTTATCGCCACCAAAAACAAAGTCTGTCGACACATGAACGATGGTGCAGTTATTAGCAACACACCATTCAGCAAGATTTTCTATGCCCTGGACATTGACGAGCCTTGCTTCATCCCTTTCAACCTCGGCCTTATCCACTGCAGTGTAAGCAGCTGCATTGATAATAATATTGGGTTTTAATTGCTCAAGCTGTTCGTGCAAATGCTTTTTTTTGGTGATATCGAAAAATTTTCTCCCTACGGGTGTAACGATATTGTATTCCCCGTTAATCATTGCGGGAGCGCTATCTTGTAATGAGCGCCCCAACTGGCCGTCCGCGCCAGTTATCAAAATTTTCACGGATATACCTCTGCATTTGATAGTGGTTTAGCCATGACATCCTTAGAGGACAAAATCGGCTCTTCATATATGGGCCACTGGATACCCAATGCTGGATCGCTCCATAGCAGCGAGCGATCGTGCTCAGGAGAATAATACTCTGTACATTTATAGTAGAGTTCAGCTTGTTGACTCAAAACAGTAAACCCATGCGCAAAACCCGGCGGGATCCATAGCATTAATTTATTATCACCCGATAAATTAATACCGACGGATCGCCCAAAGGTTGGAGAAGATTTTCGCAGATCTACTGCAACATCAAAAACCTCGCCAGAAATAACACGAACCAACTTTCCTTGCGGATATTTAATTTGGTAATGCAAACCACGTAAAACATTTTTTTGCGACGAGCTCTGATTGTCTTGCACAAATTTTATATTCAAACCTAAGTCGTCAAACCAAGACTGACGAAAGCTTTCGTAAAAATACCCGCGTTCATCACCAATAATTTTGGGTTTTAAAATTAGAACGTCGCTAATTGCTGTTTTAATTACTTCCATCAGAACACTCGATCACTCAAGATTTCTAACAAATATTGCCCGTAGCCACTTTTCAGAAGTGGTTCAGCCAAACGCGTTAATTGCGCTTTATCGATATAGCCCATGCGGTAAGCTATTTCTTCAGGGCAAGCAACTTTCAATCCTTGGCGCTTTTCTATAGTTTGGATGAACTGGCTCGCCGCTAAAAGATTGTCGTGGGTTCCCGTATCCAACCAAGCAGCACCACGCCCCAGCAATTCCACGGTGAGTTGGCCGCGCTGCAAATAAACCTGATTAACATCGGTAATTTCCAATTCACCACGCGCCGAAGGCTTTATCGATTTTGCAATTTCAATAACACTATTGTCGTAAAAATATAATCCCGTAACAGCATATTTTGATTTGGGTTGTGCTGGCTTTTCTTCGATGGATAGTACGTTGCCCTGAGCGTCAAACTCCACAACACCGTAAGCACGAGCATCATCGACGTGATAACCAAATACTGTCGCGCCGGTTGTGCGAGCGTCTGCATTTTGCAATAGACGTGAAAATTCATGGGCGTAGTAAATGTTATCGCCAAGCACTAAAGCACAATCGCTATCACCGATAAACTTTTCACCAATGATGAATGCCTGCGCCAACCCGTCTGGTGAAGGTTGTTCTGCGTATTCGATTTGCAGACCCCAATCGCTTCCATCGCCTAGCAAGTCGCGATATGTTGGCAAATCTCTCGGCGTTGAGATAATCAATATTTCGCGAATACCCGCCAACATAAGTGTGGTAAGGGGGTAATAAATCATCGGCTTATCGTAAATAGGGACGATTTGCTTGCTTATAACTTTCGTCAGCGGATATAAGCGGGTTCCTGAACCACCCGCCAAAATTAGGCCTTTTCGCATGTTAAATGAATTCCGTATGCTACATGTATTTAAAAAATTTGAGTTCTTCCCAGCAAAGATCACGGAGCATTTCCGACTCTTCTGGATCATGATCCTTATCGCGCGCTTTTATCACAGATTTACTGATGTTTGCCTTTCCGTGGTAATGCAATGCAGCGTTAAATTTATTCACATAAACGTTCGGCTGCTCTATCAAATCTTCGTACCGCCACAAATGTATCTGTTCGCTTTGATTCATAAGCGTTTTTGCAAGCATTCGCCACAACAGGACTCTGCGAAGCTTTGGATTTTCTGCGTTAGCAACCTCATTCAAGCTGTTGCGTTGCCACGAAGCCCAACTTGGGTAGCTGGGATTTGCGACGGGGAAATTTAGCACATCTGCATTTTTTAAATGTTCAAATGTGTTACGCCAGGATGCAAGGGTGTCTGACGGATGCCTTATCATTGCAACGATTGGCCACTCCAATTTAAGCAGCTTTTCCAAAGACGCCATGTATGCCAAGGTATTTTTTGATCCCAACCAAAAATCTGCTCTACATATTTCTGGGTTATAGAAATTTCTTCGATCTAATTGAGCAGTGTCTTCAACTACCCGACCATTTAATACCTTATTCTCAATAGGTTGCCCAAGGATAACTTGCTCGCGACACGCCACATGGTATTTTTCGATACCTGATGCATCACTCCTCGTTTCTAACTCCGAAAATATTTGCGCGGGCTCGTTGATCACCAACCAGTCTTGTTGTGCATCGAGAACAGACGCCAAATAACTGGTACCGCTACGAGGAATTCCAGTGATTAGAAAATTGCGATGTTTATTACTAGATCCCAGACCTAATTTAACAACCGGATTTAATAAAGCCGCCCAAGCTGCGCTGTTTAGAACTAAATCCCGCAGCAAAGGCATTTCAGCAATTGCCTTATAGAAAAGATTCATCAATCTAGGCTGCGTTAGGAATATGGCCGGATTGTGATAGTGACATAGACCTACAGAATGCTCACCAATAGATCGCAAATGCGCTGGAAAATTAAAGTACTCACTCAAACAGCCCCAGGTGCCCGCTTTTTCAAAAGCTAGGGGTAAGGTAATTTGATCCAACCAAGGAAACTTATTTGAGACAGCACCATCTTTAATGAGCTCTTTCGCCAACGCGAGCCACTGCGCGCTAAGTTGTTTTGGCACACAAGTCGCGACTACGCCGGCGTTAAAATAGGGAAGTGACAAAGTGTTAGACACCGTTAACCGTACCCGACGGCTGGGAAAGTTTAGGCCCGCTTTTTGATAGATATATTCCCAATTTTCAGACCAAGTACCTAGATCAGCTGGTTTTGCCAAGCTTTTCCCTTTGGGAATTTCAAAGAACCAAGGTTCCATTGAGACAATATCTGAATCTAGAAAGCACCCAGGCTCATTATCTGGCAGCAATCCTATGGCAGTTATTTTATTGCCAATAGGGTATTCCTCACCAAACGGTGAAGGCATATCTAGCAAAACGACGCCAAGAAAATTCAACAATGCAGTCGTTTCTTTCGCTAAATAGTTCCAATCGCCCTGCTGAGGAATAGCTGCATATAAATTCACGCTGGCACCATGAGTGTTGCGTAAGCTCCATGCTAGCAACACTGCCTTAATTTCCAGCTCGCCCTTCTGACATATGAAAACAATATTCATGAGAGAACCTCACATGCGCCACCCAAATCCACGACAGCGTCGAACGTTCTGTAAGGTGCTACAACGGTAAAACTTAATAATCCCACTTGTTTATCCAATAAATTTACCTGATCGACATCATCCGTATCATCCAATCTTAAGGTAACTGAATATTCGCCGAGCTGAAGTGCCGCTTTAAATGAATAACATACGGATATGTTTCCATCCGCATCTGGCTGCAATTGCTTTTGGTCGAATAGGTTGTTGTAACCAAAGAGGTTATACCCTCGAGAATCTCGAATGGTCATTTGGATTTTTGGACTTTTTATTGAGGCATCAACGCGAATTTGAACATAGAGTTTTGCACGTTCACCCTGTTTGATTATGCCTACTGGAGAAAGTTCGCCTTCTTGCATAAAGCCAGTTTTTACTATGCTTCCAAACGAACTGTATTGATGTTTAAGCGATGAATCAGCCTGCAATGCATAAGTCGCTGACTTTCGTTCTCGGGTTTCGTACAAATAGAGTTCTACACCCTGCTCAGGGTCTCCATCGAAAGCCAAGTTGCCATGATTTAAAAATAAAACTCTATTGCAATAGCGCTTAACCAATTGGACATCGTGGGTAACAAGAAGTACCGTCACCCCTTGATTCATAAGCCGTTCCATTCGCTCCAAACATTTTGCTTGGAAACCTACATCACCTACAGATAAAGCTTCGTCCACTACTAGTACATCGGCATCGACAAAACTGCTTACAGCAAATGCCAAACGAACGATCATACCGCTCGAATAGGTCTTCACTGGTTGGTGTATAAAATCCCCGATGTCCGCAAAAGCAACGATATAACTGTAACGTGCCTTAATTTGTTCTGTACTGAGCCCCAGCAACGCGGCGTTCATGAAAATATTGTCATGTCCGGTAAACTCTGGGTTGAATCCTGAACCCAATTCCAACAAAGCAGCAACGCGCCCCTCAACTTTTATTTCACCCTGAGTCGGTTGCAAAATTCCGCAGATTAGCTGCAGAAGCGTAGACTTTCCCGATCCATTGGCCCCTATAAGACCAACAATTTCACCTTTATTGATCGAAAAGCTGACATCCGTAACTGGCCAAAATTCTTTATAAAATTTCTTTCGGCCTCGAAAGATCGCCTGCTTTAAACGATCAGCAGGCTGCTCATAGATTTTATAGACTTTGGTTAGATGCTGGACTTGAATCATCAAGACTTTCTCACAAAGTGGCAAGAGTAGCGTGCGAGCCATGCTGCAGCTGGGCTCTTACCGCTTCGAATATCATCAAGACGCTTTTTTCAATAAAGCGGGCGCAGAGGCAGGCTTTTTTGCGACTAAATATTCCAAAAGTTCGAATAGCTCTTCTACGCTTTTTACGGACTCGGTATCGACTTGATAAACTCCATTTACTATAAATGATGGAGTTTTCATTATCTGTGCTTGTTTTGTTAGCGCAGCTGAAGCGGCCAGCCTTTTGTTGACCTGCTCACTTTTCCAGGTTGCCCAGAACTTATCTTTGTCCACTTTATGCTGCTCAAGGAAATAGTTTACTCGCTCTACACCTTGCAATTTTGTTTTGTCAGTTTGAACCATAACAAACCCTTCTTCATACATTTCACCCAAAACGCCCATTGCGTCAAACGTATGGAATATACGTGCCTCCTCTACCATCGCATTTTCAGAGTGCGCAGGAACCAAAGCCACACCGATATTTTTTGTCGCACTCCATTCCGCTATTGCAGGTGCAAGCTGAAAGCACGAACGGCACCCGTAATACATAAATTCCATGACCGGTGCACCTGGGTTTGATGGCAGAGCCTGGGGTAAGACTTTGTAGTGCTTGCCCACAACAAAGGTTTTATTAACCGGCGGCTCTTTAGATGGGGATTCATTGGCAGCCAAGGCTAAATTTGTTGAAAAACTTACGACTGCGAAGAGAGCAATTAAAATGCGCTGTAACATATTATCTACCTTAACTGAAGATTGTTCCGGTGGGGGTTTGGCAGCGAAGTATTATAAGTTGAATCCATAAAAAAAGGCTCCCGAAGGAGCCTTTTTTTATCTCGCGATTAACTTACGTCAATCGCAAAATTACTAACACAACTTAGTTGCTAGTGTTAGAAGTACCAGATTGATCATTACCCAAACGACTGTCATCACCAGAGTAGGTGGTAGAAGTCATGTTAACCAATACACCAGCTGGAGTACGGATCAAACCAAGAGCTTCACATGCTGGGAAAGCACCTTGAAGCACTAAACGGTGACGACCAGCAGTAGCTGCTGCGTAAGTTGGCATCTTAGCACCCAAGAAGGTACCAGTAGCTTGGTCAGCTGAAGTGTGAAGCACTGTAGTTGCGTGGCCAGCCAATGAAGTTACCAAAGTGGAGTTAACATCAATTTTTTGACCATCTTCTGTCCATACGAATGCACGTACAGAACCAGCTTTCTCAGATACGTTAGTCAAACGAATGAACGCATCATCAGATGAGTTAACTGTTGGCAAATTGAAGAGAGTTACTTGGCAACCGTTACGCAAGATTGGACCGTAATTGAAAGTACTTACAGAACGAGTGTAACGTGGGTTGAAGTATTCAATTTTCAAGTTGGCGTCAAATGTATTTGCTTCAGGAATAGCAGCAGTTCCGTTGGCAACAGCACAAACATTATAGCCAGTTTGCAATTGGATACTATCTTGACCAGTCAAGCTGATTTTTACTGAGTTAGCATCGCCTGGTACCGCAGCACCTACGAAAGAACCAACAGGAGTAGTAACAGCACATGCCGCAGTAGACAAGTAAACTGCACTGTAGCCAGCCAAGCTTGAAGAAGAAGTCAAAGTCACAGCAATATCATCTGAACCTTGGAAGTCGAATTCGTCGCCGTTTTCTTTCTTCAGCAAAGTAGTATCGCCTACATAACCAGTTAAGTTACGAATTACTTTCAAAGTACCCAAAGTAACCAGCTTGCTGTTGTTAGTTTCATCGAAATCAGAAGATGCATTCAAACCGGTTTGACCAGCACCAACACCAGTAAAGGTTTTCTCGGTATCAGCAACGTCAATACGTGCACGACCGCCACCAGCCAAATAAGTGGTGAAAGTACCGTCTAACTTAGCAACTTGAGCAGATTCAAATACTGTTTTAGCAACAGAGGTATCAGTTACGATAGGCGCAGTCACGCGACGGAACTCAACACCCAACTTAACTGGGCCTGTACCGCCTTTCTTAAGAGCATTTGTTAAACTCTTTGTCTTTACTTGAGCCAAAGATGCATAGTTCAAAGTTTCTAATGCAGCATTTGGAGTTGCACCAGTAGTGATTTTGAACACTACGGTGTTATCACCGATCGCACCACCAGAATCTACAGTAATAGTGTAGTTGGCAGCAACTGGAGTACCAGTACCAGCACCAGCCAAGCCATCAATAAAAGTACCACCAACGGCAGCTAGCGCGGCTTTGGTAGCAGCATTGGTAGCAGCAGTTGGGAGTGTAGCAACGTTTGCGGCTGCGTTTGCTGTAGTAGTGAAACCGAAAGTAACATTAGCGGTAGAAGCTTGCCACTTAGAGATATCAGACAAATCCTCACCAAAAACAGCGCCGCTATCTAAAGTGAACTTAACAGTTACAACGTTACCAGTAGCGGTCTGAGCATTTGGTGTTGAAATCCAGTAAGTAACAGCCGGAGTAGCAACCAAAGTGTCAACAGAGCTTGTCTCACTGCCATCGGTAGTATTACCGGTACCAAAAACTTCTTCTGCCAATTTTACTGGAAAGGTATCAGTAAACATTGTACCAGCAAACACACTGCCAGAGATTGTAGCAATGGCCAAAGCCAAGGCTGATTTAGCAATAATTTTTTTCATGTTGCTTTTTCCTTCAATAGACTTACGTAAGGTTATATAAACTTTATTTTACAAAACGCATCTACGATGGCGTTTCGATCAATAACGAGGGCAGGCGAAGCGCTCCGCCTGCCGTCCGTGAGTGATTCTATGAGATGTGTATGAGGCAATGCAAGCCCTTATATCTAATAATTTCAGCCATTTATTATAAGAACTGTGTGCTGTGCACAGTTCTTGACGCAGTTTAGCAAAGAACTTTTATTCTGCCATATTTTTTAAGGGTGGATTTTGCTTAAAGTCGGCAGAAGTCTCTTTTATATGTAACTGCTCTTTAAATGATTGAGTTAGGGCTTCCGCCTGAGCATGATCTTTAATTAGGTAAGGTACAATCAGTACCATGAGCTCTACACTATCTGCGTTGTTGGTGTCTTTTTTAAACAGATGCCCAAGCACGGGTATATCTCCTAACAGTGGCACCTTTTGACTTCCTTTATTGAAGTTTTTTGTGATTAATCCCGCAAGGAGCACAGAGCCTCCATCATTTAATATAAGACTTGTCTCAATATTTCTGGATGTGATTGCTGGCGCATCCGCTGAGCCCGAGTTATTACTAACCTCCTGAGAGACTTTCATATCTATACGACCATCTGAAAAAACGGTGGGTACAACTTTTAAAATAATTCCCGTGGAGCGAGTGACGAACTGATCAGCAAATTGAGTGTTGCCCCCAGCAGTAGAGCCCGTTGAGATAGAGCTGGTTTTGATTTGAACCTCATCTGCCACACTTATAGAGGCTGACTCTCCACTTCGTACGAGAACTTTTGGGGTCTGCAGCACATTGACGGTATCTTTAGATGCCAGGGCGCTAATTGCCAAACGTGTGCTTCCGGAACTGTTTAGTGAGCCCCATTGAAACCCTGATGAACCCAATCCTATCGCTCTTTTACCCAAAATATTAGATGGGTTTTGGCCTCCACCTGCAATTCCAGTATTCGTCCAATTCCAATCAGCACCCAGCGTCAACCCTTTCTTAAGTGATACTTCAGCGACAATAACTTCAACAAGTACTTGTGCTGGCGCACGGTCTAACTCCTTGATTAAGGGCACTAAACCTTGCCACTTAGCCGCATCGCCACGATAGAGAAGCATATTGCGGGAACTATCAACCACAAAATTTCCAGTTGTTTTCGTTGATGAAGATGTCCCATCCCCCGAAGTAGCAGAACCGGCGGTAACTGCGCTAGCTCCATTGCTTTGGTTGGGCGTGCGTCCGACCGAAGAGATCCCGCTACCGCCACTTACAACGGCATTTAACGTCTCCGCCAACTGCGCCGCCCCGGTATTTCGAACTTGATACCAATAAAACCCCTCCTTATCATTAGATTGCTGTGCAACCTTATCGAGCTGCTCAGTCCATTGACGAACCAGATCAATACCTTTCTGATCAGACGCAAAAACAAATAAGGCATTTAGGCTTTGAATAGGAATTAATGTGATCGTACTACCTACCCCACCTACATCAAAACCTTGCGCTGACATTGTGGAAGTAAGACGTTTGGATAAGGTATCTGCATCCGTATAAAGAGGGTCTATACGTAAGCTGAATCGGCCTTTCATAGTAGGCCGGTCTAGCATGGCGAGGACATCTGCCGCACTTTGAACTAAATCCGGTGATCCCCTTAAAGTTACAGCATTGTGGGAATTATCACGCTGAACTTTTAACCCTTGACCTTCGTATATCAGCGTCAACATACTGTAAGCATCTGCATTACTAATAACGTTTAGCGTTCGAATTAGAAAGATTGGCCTGTGCGTACTAGGTACACTGGGCAATGTTGAACCTGTAACAATTAATGGGAGTTCGCCAGTTGCACTTTGACTGCTTGCAAGCACAAAGCGCAGTAAATCGCCTTCCTGCATAATTTGCACGCCGTAAGTGGCTAATATATCCCGGCTGACCTGAAATATATCTTGGCGGTTGCGAGGCTCAGTAATGCGTAACGTGACTAAGTCTTCTTTGCTCGCCACATCAGGCGCCATTTGAAAGCCAAGCTTCAGCTCATTAGCAAAGACCTCATTTATAAAAGCTGGTAAAGAGAGACCATCAATACTCAAACTAATACTAGGAGCTTCATTGGCAGGAAACAGCACCGCCTTGTCTAGCGACTTAAGATTCGCAACACCTGGATTTACACTCGGCGGCTGACTAAAGCGCTGCAACTGGCCAGAATCTGAAGATGCTGGAATATCGCTCGCTGTTTGCTCTGAAGAGGGCACAGACTTAAGGCGGGGTGGCGCTGCCAACTCGCTGTCAGACATTAAGGCGCAAGAAGAAATAATAGCCATAAGACAAAGTGCACTTGTTGCCTTAATAACTGAAACAGTGGGTGAACGACTCATTTGGTGTTGCGCTCCAAACGCTTGTAAGCGTTATACAAAAAATAATGACTAAATTGTTTGATAAGAAACGGAAACTATTGCTTGTTATTATCCTTATTTACATCTTTTCGGGAGGTGAATAATTTAAGCAATTCTGCGTTTTCTGGCTTGCCGTCTTTTGATAACTTTAGCCAATCTTCACCTACCTCCAACAACACCCAAGTAGTACCAGGTAGTGTTTGCCCCTGCTGAGTGCGCTGATATTTTTTATTGGCCCCGAACAAAACCTCTTTAATTGTTTTGTTATAAATGATCGCTTTTATTTGTGCCCGCAATTTTTTAGCCTCTTGCGCATCCACTTCTTTTTGAGTTGCATCTCCAGAAGCGAATGATCCGCCAGACTGCGCTACATCTCCCCAAAAGCCGGAAGATGTTAATTGCTTTACGTCGACCTCTACCGCCCTTTTTGGTTCAGGTAGTTTCCACTCCGCTGATGTTGGTATATCGAGCTGCTCATCGCGCCCAACCGAAATAAGGAAAGCAAACGCGAGATTTGTTGTTACTAACAACGCTAAATAAAGGTACAGATATGTTTTTGTCATTATTGTTTTACTCCAGTGGAGTCTTCAATAACAAACCATGCTGTGACATTTATGCGAAAAAATAGATTGTTTTGGCTAACAATGTTTAATTGCTCAAAATCAACGATTACTGGTGGATTATTTTTATCCATCTTATCTAACATTGTTTGCCAGACACCCGCTTGGTATTTGCCCTGGATGTCTGCATGAACGGGCCGCCACTTAAAACCACGCGGTGCGGCAGCCACCTCTACGGTGATGCGGTCAATGGTTATGCCAGAATCTTTTGCTTGCTTTTGCAACCAATCACGCAGCGTTGCTTCCGCCTCACCTTCGCTAGTCGCACGCCACAACTTGGTGCGAGTTGTTTTTAGCTGTTCTTCAGCAGTTTTGGCGCGTTCGGGCCATTCGCTTTCACGGGCAACGGCTTGCGTGTCTTGATAAGCGGTTAAGGCCACTCGTGCGTCAGCCTGTTTGGCGATACGCCAGTCATTCAATTTGATATGAATCCACAGCACAACAAGAACGAGCGCCAAGATTGAAAATAGTTGTAACCTTTTATTCGCTTGCCACTCTTGTTTGGCTTGATGCCAGTAGCTCTTCAACTGCGCCAATCTCTCCATCATTTAGGCTCCTGTTGAGATTGCGCAAAACCATCCAGCTTTAAGCGGATTCTGTATTTGTTGGCTTCTGGCGTTGGTTCAACACGGACGTTTTTCATTCCATCTTGAGAGAAAGCGCGAACAAGGCTTAGGGTGTCTGGAATCTCACCTTGAACAGTCATATCAACCTGATCAATATTTCGCTCCCAAGTCTGCAAGTTCAATTTTAAAGTGGCCGGAAGATGTGTATACACCTTCTGTTGCGCCGCAAGCGGGTTAGGCACCGCAAATAATCTTTGAATATTCGTTATTTCGATGTTGGCCGCGCGCGCGCTTGAACGAGCTGTCAGCAAGTCATTTGCAGATTCTGCCAAAGCCGCGGTCTGCCGTTCCAGCGCGCCGATTTTCCAATACCAATGAACCACCGCTGTGACCTGAAGACTCATGACCAGTACACTTACAGCCGCCAAGCTCATGATTATTTGGCTACGCCGCTCAAAAAAATGTTCCCAAAGCGAGAACATTGCGCCCGGCCAAGGTTGTTCAGTTTGCGTGGGTTCAACTATAGCCAAGGCACTCGAAAAAGAAGCCAAACCTTGACCGCGGGCAAACCGCTGAATTTGCTGATCGGCTGGTGCATTTAAATACCATTGGCTAGCGTGGAGAACCCCCTCATTCCAATACTGCAAATCGTAGCCGTGAGACGCCTTAAATAAATGAAGGCCAGATTCTTGCGGTTTCTGCCAATGCAAAACCTCCGCTAGGAAAGTAGGTTTGTATAACCCGCCAAACTCAGTTGAATGATTGCCCTGAATTAAACCAGCTAACTCTGCGTTATCCCAAAGCCAGACTTGCGCATCACCTTGATTCCACGCAACAGAATAGCTAACGCTGGGCCATAGGCTAAGCACATCAATTTGATGCTTAAGTGCTTGCTCACGCTTGGCACGGGGCACGTTTTTTAATTTTATGAGGGCATATTGACAATAGTCCCGCCCCACCAAAATTTGTGGAACAAGAGTGAGACGAGAAAGTGAATGAATTTGTCCTGCCGAGATAAGCCGTTGGTTAACGGAAAAACGGGTGATCAATCGTTCTAGCTGTACTTTGAGCCATGTCATCGGGCAAGTTTACTCGCGCAGTCCAGTTGAAATACCAGGCGTCTGCGCCTGAATCCAAGGGCGAAAATTGTACATCATAAACATAGGCAGTAGTATCACCCTCGTGCCACCACCAAAAGCGAAAGCCTGCCGCAGGAACAATGGCGAAAGGTAAGTCTTCTGATCCGCCAGTAAACTTTACTAAGTCAGAAGCTCTGCTGTACGGCTGCTGCGCGCGCGCGATCAAAATCTGTTGCGCGGCTTGCTCATTATTTAAAACCAAGTTCAACGCGGCAGCCGATGCCGTGTTGGCGTTAATTACCGCGTTACCTTCATTACGAAAGACTCTCAATAGCCATGCATCATCTCGCGTTTCTAGCGCGAGATCCCAATCTAGAATGCTGCGCAATTGCAAGGGTGACCGCAAATAACCATTCATAGGCGGGGGCAACTGCTCACGTCCATAATCATGCTCTTCGGCACCTTGGCCTCGCCGTACCCCATCAGGGTCCTGATAATCGGAAAGCGTGTCTGCCAATCTTTCAGCCGTAATTTGCTTACCGGCGTGGGCTGCGATGCTGTTAAACACTTTCCTGTCTGTCAGAAATGATAAACCGATCAGCCCCGCACGATCCTGAACCATGACTCGAATGCCGTTGCCTATATCCAAAACGGAATCATCCATACGCATAAAACCTGCAGTGGATGCCGTGACTTTTGCAGCCGCACCAGCCATGAAATCGTCAAGGCTATCGAATTTGGCCTGTACGGTTGCATCACCACTGGCACCAGGCCATGCCACACCGTCACTTGTTTTCATCCCTGTAAGATAGGTGTACACCACTTTTGTTAGTGTATCTGTGCTTCTACGATAGGTTTCCGTGTGTTGCTGACGTAGATGTGCCTGCTCACGAACACGATCCACCCAAATGGAAAACGCGCTAGCAGCCATAACCATAATGACCAAAACCCAGAGCACAGAGACTAATACAAACCCGCGTTGTAACGAATGATTAATAGGGCTCATAAAACACCCTCTATCACAGGGGGTGCATAAGCATGGGGGTTGCTGCGTACGCTAACAATCAGCTCAATTGGAACAGGAACGCTATTTACATAAAGGCTGATGGCACGAGGGAGTACCGCTTTTTTATCGCGAGCGAAAATAGATGTTTGCATGGGAAAACTGGATAGCCATTGGCCATCATGTAAATACTGCCACGATGCTGAGACGGTGCTTGGCCACTCCTTAAGCGTATACCACGTTATTGCCCCGCCCGTTAATGGGGCTTCACCATATCGTAATAACGTGTAAGTGTTTTTCTTTTCCAGACTCCAGATAACTTTGATGGGGGTGCCGGAGGGCTGGCCTGCTAAAGAGCCTAAAGAAATACCACTAAAAGACATGGCGTCGCCTGAGAACTGATTGTCTTTTCCCCAGGCACCATCCACTCCGTTGACAATTCCATGGATTGAATCGCGTAACCAACCCTCAAAAAGCTCCTGTTGTTGCGCCCGCAACTGCCGGCGCTCAACCGTTTGATAGGTGCCAGACATGTAAATGAAACCCTGCATCATGAGGCTCGCAAGTAAAGACACGAGCAGGATTACCACGAGCATTTCCAGCAACGTAAACCCGCGCAGTCCGCTTGGGGCAGGCCTAGTTGAAAATGACATCTTCAAGGTTCCTGACTTTTTTAACACCTATAAGGGACATCTGGAATTGGTAAATCTGCTGCTTGCCAGAGAAGAGCGTGATGTTTGCGGGATAAATTGCGGCTCTGTTGATAGTCTTTTGGTTTTGTTCATCGAGCACATCGCCACTATAAAGCGGAGCTTCAGTTTGCCATTGGATTTCCAGATCACCGAGCGTGGCAGTTCCTTTTGGTCGAACCTCAGGGTCGACCATGGCCATATACTCTATAGCGCTTTCAACCGCTGAAGAACGCTGGGTAATTTGATCGGCCCTCGACAAGGTAATTAAATTGGTATTCACCCATGCATACATAGCCGTTGCGCCCACAGCAAATATAGCCATGGCAACAACAGCTTCCAGTAATGTAAAACCACGCTGACGCCGCTTCACTCTGAGCTCACCCGGCAATCAGGGCTGCGCATGGTTAGTGAATACTGTTGTGCACCTTTGGTGACTTTAATGAGGGCAGGATGGGGACAGAAACCTGAGGGCGTGATCAACAACGGCTGCTCCAATGTCAAAGACACACCTAAAGGCTCCATCCGTTTTATAAATTCTTTTGGAAAACGGTTTGACTGGGCCGGGAATTCGTTAAAAGAAAGTGCATGCCCATCTGCCCGTACGTCCAGTGCCAAATTATTCAATACGGAGCGCAGTTCGTTTCGACTCAAGGAGGCGGCCATACTGTCATACATTTTTTGCAATCCGGGCAATGCAAGCGAAGTCACTATGCCCATCAATACCAGCACAACCACCATTTCAAGCAATGTGAAGCCCTGAGTGCGGCGCATCATTATTTAGTGGGCAAATAGCCTATGTCTTTATTGTCGGCCTCGCCGCCCGGCTGCCCATCAGCACCCAAGGAGTAAAGACTAAAAGGTTCGAATTCACTAGCGGTAGTTGAATAGACGTAATCTCTTTTCCACGGATCAAGAGGTACACCACCGTCGATATAGGGGCCTTTCCAAAATTGCGCAACACTCTCATCGCTAGGTTTGTACATTAATATTTTCAAACCCTCTTCCTGAGTGGGCAAACGCCCTATATCTAAACGCAGGGTATGCAAAGAACCACGAATCATTTTTACCTGTGTTTCAGCTGTCTGTATTTTTGCTTTATCAGCTTGCCGGAACAGGTTTGGGCCTACCAACCCGGCGATAAGACCGATAATAACTAACACAACAATCATTTCTAATAGTGTGAAGCCCTGTTGCGATTGGCCGGGATATTTGTTCATAACACTCATCATTTTTACCAGAATTATAAATTTTATAAGGGAATATCGTTGGCACTGGTGATTGCCAGCATAATGCCAACGATGATGGTTCCCATCACCAAGCCTATAGACAAGATGGCGGCAGGCTCTATCAGAATCAATGCTTTTTTCATACGCTGCTGTCCCTGTATCGTATAAAGATTTGCTAGGGCGTTCAACATTTCTTCTAGCTTGCCCGCTCGCTCGCCAACACGAATCAAGTTGTATCCTGTGGCTGTTAGGCAACGATTTGCTTCCAGCGCAACTGACAAGGCTTCGCCGCCCCTTACCGCATTTTTGACTTTTACCATGCTGCGTTTGCGCGACGGCATACGCACAGATTCAGCCGCCAACTCCAAAGCAGTGATAAGTTCAACCCGATTTCTAACTAAGGATGATAAAACCTTTGACCAAGCAGCAACGTCCGATTGTGAAATCCATTCCCCCACCACCGGCAACTGCTCTATTTTTTCTAATAATCTAACCCTGATTTTGGGTTGCGATAAGGAAAAAAATAAAGCCGCCGGAGGAGACGCCAGCAATATGAGCAACAATAAAAAATGTTCATTTGCCCATTTACCCGTGGTTAGAACAGCCCATGCCAAAAACGGCAAGCGATCTGCCTGCTCCAACAAATTGGTGAAGCTGGGAACCACATAGACGAACATCATAAGCACAGCAGAAATGCCGGAGATGACCAAAATACTTGGATAAATCAATGCATTTCTGGTGTCATTTTTGATGGTCAAATCATATTGCATCTGCGCGCAGGCATCACTTAATGCGGGCCCTAATTGGCCGGTCATTTCGCCCGCACGAATGAGGTAATTCACATAGTTTGGAAAGGGTAATCGCGAAGCCTCCATTGCCTGCTCAAAACTGCCGCCATGTCGCAAGGTCTTTGACGCAAGCTTGAAAGCCCAACGCAATTTAGGATGGGCAGAAGATACTGCCTGGGCGCCAACAGCTTCTGCAGCGCTTACACCGGAGTTCAACATCGCTGCCAACTCATAGAGCGCAGTAATAATAGCTTCGGTGGTTAAACGCTGACGGCTGGTTTGGTCTTCATCTTTTTGGGTCAGCAGAAGCTCTATATCAGTCACAGTAAGTTGCTGCTGCGAAAGCTGTGTGACCGCTTCGCGTTGTGAATGGGCACTTATTTCACCTTCCGTTGTTTTGCCCTGCTGATCAACAGCTTGATATTTGAATTGCTGCGTCATAAGTGAGTGCTCGCCACACGATGCACTTCTTCGACACTGGTCAAACCAAGCCACGCTTTCAACAAACCATCGGTGGAGAGATCACGGAAACCCTCTTCACGCGCTTGCTTTTGAAGCTCTGACAATGAAGCCCGCTCCAGTACCAGATCGCGGATACCTTGGCTCACTGCGACCAATTCGTAGATGCCAACACGGCCTTTGTAACCAGTATTTTGACATTCACGACACCCAACTGGCTTGCGCCAATTAGCTTGCTGGTTTGGATAGAGCTTGCTGACAAAGGGGGCAACCCGATCTTTAATGACCTCAGGCGCATCGGTGGACTGACTGCAATCACAGAGCCGCCTCACCAATCGCTGCGCTTGCACAGCAACTACAGGCGTTGCCGCAAGAAAGGGTTCTATACCCATGTCGATCAACCGGGTAAATGCGCTCATGGCGTCATTAGTATGCAAAGTCGATAAGACTAAATGGCCGGTCAAAGCGGCCTGAATGGCAATTTCAGCTGTTTCGAGGTCGCGAATTTCCCCGATCATAATCACATCTGGATCTTGACGTAGTATCGAACGTAATGCAGCCGCGAACGTTAACCCAATGTCGCTGTGAACCTGAACCTGAGTAATGTGCGGCAAACGGAATTCTACGGGATCTTCCACGGTAATAATTTTACGAACGCCGTCATTGGATTCATCCAAAGCCGAATAAAGTGTGGTCGATTTTCCTGAACCCGTCGGGCCGGTTACCAGCATAATCCCGTGAGGCTGATTAACCCAATCGCGCAGCAAAAGCAGATGGTCTGGTAAAAATCCTAGGCGCTCAAGCATCAAGTCTTGCCGTTCTTTAGGGAGCAGACGCATTACGATGGACTCGCCGTTTACACCGGGCAGTGACGACACACGAATATCCAGTTCCACGCCATTAATGCGCATACCAATACGGCCATCTTGGGGTAAGCGACGCTCCGCAATATCAATTCCCGATACTAGCTTCAAGCGTGAAGCCACCGCATGGTAGCGCTGCTTTGGCAAGGTGCGTTGGGTGAACATTACGCCGTCAATGCGGTAACGAACATCAAACGTATCTGCCTCGGGTTCAATGTGTATATCCGATGCACGCCCTTCCATAGCTTGCGAAATAATGTTGTTCACCAGCTCTATCACTGGCGCTTCTTCTGCCATCTCACGCAGATGCTGAATATCTGTATCGATACTAATATCTGCGCCCATTTCTTTTTGACGCGAGCGAAGAATATTCAATAAGTTATCGAGAATTTGTGCTCGCGAAAGACAGTAGTCGATAGGTAAATGACTTTTCCGCGACAAAGCCTCATCTACTAAGGAGGAGAGCGGATCCCGAGCAAGGCAAACTAGGCTTTCGTCTTGCCTCCATACCACCGCCTCATGCTGCAATAGCCAATCTATATTTAGCTGCAATTCTTCAATCGCCACAAATAATTGGGCTTCAGCGGGTATTTCAATGTCGCGTCCAACCAACTTAAAACCTAATTGCTGATTAAGAGCATCAAGCAGATTGGTTTCAGACACGCTGCCTGCACGCATCAAAATTCCACCTAAGCGCCCGCCAACTTGCTGCTGAATAACAAGAGCCTTTTCCAAATCTCTGGACTGGATATAGTTAAGCTTCAGAAGTATTTGCCCGATGGGGAGGAGTGGAATGTCGTTATCTTGCACCGCAATACGCTCTACAAAAAGTTAAAAATATGAGTTAAAGAAATGCTCAAGCGCTAAATCACATCAGCAAATGCTGGTTTACTGCGTATGAAAAAATAGAAACCACTGATGGCAACCACCATAGAAACAAACGTATACATTGCCAATACAGACCAATCGGGTGATATACCTGTGAACAACACGATTCGAGATTGTTCAATCGCGATAATAAGGGGGTTCACATATTTTAGAAACTGCATTTCCAGAGGCAGCCTGTCCATTGGGTAGAATACAGGGCTTAAGAATAACAAGGCCGCCGCACTGAATTGCATGATTTGCCTTATGTCTCGCAGAAAAAGCCCTAAACTCGCCAAGACCCAAGACACGCCCAAGGTAAACAATGTAAAAGGCAAATAGATAAGTGGGATTAAAAGCCAAGTCCAAAATACCTTTCCGGTCGTTATGCCAAACACGCCGACCAGCACGGCCAAGCCGATCATCAGCTGTACAAACGTTACAAGCAGGGCCACAACAGGCAAAACTTCAGTAGGGAAAATGATTTTTTTAACGTAGTTTGGATTGGATAGAACCAAGTCGGGTGCACGAGTTATAGCGTCGGAAAAAAACTGGTGAAGAATCAACCCCGAAAATATCATCAATGCAAAATTGGTGAGCCCGCCTTCAGTTGATGTAAGGCTCCATTTGGCCTGTAGAATTTCACCGAAAAAATAAGCGTAAATAGCCAGCATAAGGAAAGGCGACAAGATCAACCAAAAGCGGCCAAGGTAAGACCCCATAAAGCGTTGAGCTAGCTCTCGCTTTGCCAAAACCACAATCAACTGCCGGTGACTCCATATGCAAAAAACTGGTGCTAGCATTGGATTATTCACATTCATAGCCTGAATTAGTATCTGGGGAGAGATCTTCACTCTCAAGTAAGGAAGATGAACCTAGGAGGCTGAACAAAGCACTAGGGCGAGGCATACTACTGGAAATTGGGACAATTGCCTACGGCACTGGGTTAGCCACAGGTAAATGACACGTATAAAAAAACCCGCTACAGGGGGATGCAGCGGGCTTTCTTTAACAGGATGTACTAATCGGGCTACGCCCTTTCAGCAAATACGATGAATTTTCCCTTTCATTCCTAAGTCACATCTACTCCGAAATGCGCTCGTCCTTAAGTCGACATTATTGTTGATTGGTATGCCAGCCTCTAGTGGCGAATGTCGCTATTGTTTGTAGGATATGTCTCACACGGCAGGTTAAATTTCGTACAGATCAAATCGGTCGCCAGCGGCAGGGGCGGCGTTTATAATCGGCATCCATTTCAATTGCTACGGATTTATCATGGCCGCCAAAAAGAAAGCCGCCGACTTTGAACAGTCACTCAATGCGCTTGAAGCTCTCGTTAATAAAATGGAGCAAGGCGATTTATCCTTGGAAGAATCTCTTCAGGCGTTCTCCGCCGGCATTCAGTTGACGCGCGAATGCCAAACGCGTTTGGCCGAAGCCGAGCAGCAGGTCAATCTTTTGCTGGAACAGCAAGGTGAAATTGTATTGACCGACTTTGACGCGAGCGATGATGAATGACGCAAGCCGGCTTATTTAAGGATTTTTTAGCGAGCTGCCACGCTCGCGTCGATCAAGCATTGGATCAATACCTTCCGCTCGGCAATGACCACACACAGTTACGCGAAGCCATGCGCTACAGCTTGTTTAACGGTGGCAAGCGTGTTCGCCCTACCCTCGCTTACGCCAGTGCTCTCGCGATAAATAGCAACGCACTTACACAACACAGTGAAGTACTCAATCGCGTTGCTTGCGCGCTGGAAAGTTTGCATTCCTACAGCTTGGTACACGACGATTTACCGGCAATGGACGATGACGATTTGCGTCGTGGCAAACCGACTTGTCACATCGCATTTAACGAAGCAACTGCGATTCTCGCTGGCGATGCCTTGCAAACCCTTGCGTTTGAATTGTTGAGCGAAGCAACAGATATTGATGCAAAAGTACAAATAGCCTTGATTCGTCAATTGGCAAATGCCTCGGGTGTGCAAGGCATGGTATTGGGGCAAGCAATTGATTTGGCTTCTGTAGATAAAGCCATAAATCTCACCCAATTAGAAAACATGCACCGCCACAAAACCGGTGCATTAATTCGCGCAAGCGTGAGTATGGGCGCAACTGCTTTGGGTGCGACCGACTCGCAATTAAATGCCTTGGATATTTACGCTGCCGCTATTGGTCTCGCATTTCAAGTGCAAGACGATATTTTAGATGTGGTTGCCGACACAGAAACTTTAGGCAAGCAACAAGGCGCTGATATTGCGCGCAACAAACCAACCTATGTTGCACTTTTAGGTTTGGATGGTGCGCGTGAAAAAGCGCAAGAATTACATCAGCAGGCAATCGTTGCGCTCGAATGTTTTGGTGAAAGCGCGAATTATTTGCGTGCGCTTTCAGCTTATATTATTGAGCGAGGGAATTAGGTTTTCGCTCAGCTTAGGATTCAAATCAATCACGATTAAATGGGGAGTCGTCATCCTCGCGCAGCGGGGATCCAGCCTTTGATTTTACTGATGGATTTTTAAAAGCTGGATCCCCGCTGCGCGAGGATGACGACTCCCTTCTTAGCAGTTTCATTACAAGCAAAAAATCTCATCATGCGCATTCCAAGAATTTTTACCCGCCAAGCACTCGTTTCAAACAGCACACTCTCCTTAGCAGAACCACAATCTCATTACCTGAGCAAAGTGCTTCGCATGCAAGCGGGGCGTGAACTCATTTTGTTTAACGGTGAAGGTGGCGAATACAGCGCTGAAATTTCTGCTGTGCACAAAAAACATGTGGATGTTAGCGTCAAAGAATTTTCTTCAGAGAACCGCCAATCACATTTGCAATTGGAGTTAGCGATTGGTGTGTCGCGCGGCGAGCGTATGGATTGGGTGTTGCAAAAAGCCACTGAACTTGGTGTCACCAAAATAACACCACTTATGACAGAGCGCACCGAAGTAAAACTCGGCGGCGAACGCGCAGACAAAAAAATGGAACACTGGCAGCAAATTATTGTTAGCGCCTGTGAACAATGCCAACGCAATTTATTACCAGAGTTGGCGGAACCACAAGAGTATTCTGAATGGATTAAGCACTGCGATGCAGAGCTTAAGTTTGTATTACATCACCGCGACAGTAAAAAATTACCGCAAGAACACACACCAAAAAGTGTTGCGCTTTTAATTGGCCCCGAAGGGGGTTTGGATGAGGATGAAATTGCACAAGCAATTGCCAACAGATTTTCGCCTCTGACACTCGGGCCGCGCGTATTGCGCACAGAGACTGCACCCGTAGCAGCGATTAGTTTGGTGCAATATTTGTGGGGTGATTTTTAAACAAAACCTTTGCTTCACAAGCAAAGGTTTACTGAACAATTTTCTCTTCAAATACGGGCAGCTTGCGCGTGTTCACATAATAAAAATAAAACGGACGCGAGAAACTAGAACTGCATTTTTCGACGTTGGGTTTTTCCAAATAATTCAGTGTTATCTTAACGCTCGCATCTGAAATATCCGTTAGACCCAGCGTTTCGTTGAACTGCAAATGAGCGGCGCAGCTATCTACCTCACCGTCGTCCACTAAAATAACTTGCCCGGTTTCAAAATTTTGTTCTTCTAGGTTTTGGTTGACGTAAGCATTCGCAATATTGTGAAAATCAGCGCTGTTGCGAATGTATTGAACATTTTTTTCTTTCTTCTCAATCACCGTATTAGTTTGGTTGCCAGACCACACCAAGGTGTAGGCGATGGAAGACCCACTTGATGAGCTAGAGCTGCTTGATGAACTTGAACTCACGGAACTTGAACTACTGGATGAACTCGAGCAACTGCTAGCGCTGGATGAACTGGAGCTTGAACTCGATTCCAGCATATCGGTACTGCTCGAGCTGCTGGAACTCGAACTGGAACTGCTAGAGCAGGAGGAAGAAGATATTTGAGGATTGAACGGCGTACTACGCTCACCGCCACAAGCTTGCAATAACACAATCGCAAATAGACAACACAAAACCGAACTGAGCGTTTGCAACTTGGGGCGGAGAAAATTAATCATTCGAATGTAAGTAATCCAGAAAAGTTTGCTCAATGGCGGCCACATCGGGGATAAGCGTATATTCACCCGCCCAGGACACGTGCATTAAATCATAACGACGGTTTTCAGCATCTTCACGCACACTAATTTCATCTTCACTCACACGCGCCAAACGCGGTAGGCCTTGAGTAAGAATGGCAATGAAGGGCAAGTCACCATGTAACCCAGTTGTGTTCAGTACAGCAAAACGCGCACGACTATGAATGCTGGGCACAGCTTCGCCGTTTAAAGCTTCCAACGAAAGTAAGGGTACCGTTAATTCACGCCATTGAAAGTTACCTAGGTACCATAAGGGCGCGTTTTCAATATGTTGTACAGGCGCAGCAGGAATAATTTCTGCCACTGTCACGTTAGGCAACAAAATAGTTTGGCCTTGCAATGGAATTAGAAGGCTCGCGACTTCCTGAATTTTATTATTTTCAATTCTTTTGGGTGCTCGCATGCGAGGCGCTCCTGTTATCTATTCTCGTTACTCGTTCTACGAATAATGTTTTTTGTATCGAGGGCTTTTCAAACGGCCCAAGGCGTCTGCCAGCTCGGTCGGCGAGCCCGTAAAACCCACTGTGCCCGTTGCAATCGCTGCATCGGGCATGGAAGAGATGGTGCATTGCGCGGGTGATTGTACCCACACTTTACCGCCCTTCTGTTTGATCAAGCGGCAGCTGGCAGCGCCATCATCACCCATCCCCGAAAAAATAATAATGCCGCTGTGCTGCCGGTAAACACGTGCCACATTCGCAGCCACTTGATCTATGGACGGCGAATAAAAGCCAGCCCAGGGATTTTTGCCTACCACCAGAGTGCCATTATCGTGAATGTCCAAGCTGCGATCAGCGGTTACCAGCGTAATGGTATTTACGCTTAGTACCGAGCCCTGTTTGGCAATACTTACCGAATAGTGGCCTACGCTGCCCATCATTTTCACCAGCGTTTCGGCTTGGCCGCTATCTATATGTTGAACGTAGACAAAAGCAATGTTCAACGCAGGTGGCAATTGTTTTAAAAAATCTTTTACAGCGGCGGGCCCACCGGTAGACGCAGCCAATACCCATACCTCGGTAGCACCTGCGCCAGCTTGCAAATTGACATCGCCACTTAAGCGTTCAAGCCGCTGCAACATGCGGCGTACCCAATCGTTGTAATCTGCGCTGGTTTGGGTCGGCTCCGCCGTGTCATTCACAATCACGGGAACCCGGGTTTGCTCCAGTAATTCGTCAACGAAACCCAACAGCGCAGCTTTAGGTGAATCTGCTTCGGGCTCATCGGCCTCCGTCGCTACATCCACTATCCAGGCATCAAGGGGTTTATCGATTCCCGGTAAACCCGTGCCGGACGACAAGGAATAGGCAAAACCAATGGTGTGGCCTGCCTGTACTACCATGTTGCCGAGATATTGTTGTTTAAGTGGGTTGTCCACCAATATCCCAATGCTGAGTCCCGACACCTTGTGACTCCCTGAGTCAGCTATTTAATTAACTCATTGATGTTGGTTAACAGTAAATCCTCTTGGTATGGCTTGCCCATATACTTATTCACGCCGAGTTCGAACGCGTGCTCACGGTGTTTTTCACCGGTACGCGATGTAATCATAATGATCGGGATATGGCGCAAACGGGAGCTGGTGCGAATATTCTTCGCCACTTCGAAGCCGTCCATACGGGGCATTTCGATATCCAGCAACATCACGTCCGGGATGTGGTCTTGCAGCAGCTGCAATGCTTCCACGCCGTCTTTGGCGGTGATCACGCGGAAACCTTCGCGCTCCAAGAAGCGGCCAGTTACCTTACGTACAGTTACGGAATCGTCCACCACCATCACCGTTTTCTCAACTTCCTCAACCACAGGCGCTGTCGCGTTGATCGCGGTTGGATCGAGAAGGATGGCGTGGCTCAGGCCAAGTGCCAGTTGTTCGCGGATGAGTGCGTGCAAATCCAGAATCACCACCACGCTACCATCACCCGTTACGGTTGCACCGGACACACCGCGTACAGACGCGAATTGCGCACCCAGCGTTTTCACCACGATCTCGCGCGAACCAAGCAGACGATCCACCTGCAAGGCCACGGTATTTTCTGTGCTGCGCACCAGAATGACCGGCAAGGGTAACGACTGGCCATCCAGTTTGGGGGATGCCTCACTATCCAACATAGCGCCGAGGTAGCGAACTAAATAGTTTTCACCGGCATAATCGAAGCGAGCGTCCGGATCTTGGTAATAATGTTCAAGTTCAAAGGGGCTCACGCGTACAATACCTTCAATGGTATTGAGCGGAACGGCGTAGAGGTCATCGCCAATTTGAACCATCAAGGCGCGGTTTACCGATACGGTAAACGGCAGGCGAATCGTAAATTCTGTACCCTCACCCCAACGCGAATCGATAAACATGGCGCCACCGAGTTGCTTGATCTCGGAGTGCACCACGTCCATGCCTACGCCACGGCCGGAAATTTGGGTCACTTTGTCTGCGGTAGAGAAACCGGCATGCAGAATGAACTGCATTAAATCCTGATCGCTGAGCGGTGCATCGGCGGCCATCAAACCACGTTCGATAGCTTTTTCGCGCACGCGTTGCAGGTTAATACCGCGACCATCGTCCGCAAGGCGCAACATCACATCGCCACCTTCACGACTGAGACTCAGCACAATGCGGCCCATTTCTGGCTTGCCTGCCGCTATACGATCTTGCGGCAGCTCAATACCGTGATCCACCGCGTTGCGGAGCATGTGTTCCAAAGGCGCAACCATACGTTCCAATACCGTACGGTCCAATTCACCTTCAACGTTATCCAGTTCGAAATCGACTTCTTTACCCAGCTCGGTCGCCGCTTGGCGAACGATACGGCGTAAGCGCGGAACCAAGCGGGAGAAAGGCACCATGCGCGAACGCATCAGGCCTTCTTGCAAGTCGGTGTTAATACGCGATTGTTGCAAAAGCAGGGTTTCGGTATCGCGGGTTTTGTCCGCGAGGGTGTATTTCAAATCCATCAAGTCAGACGCGGATTCGATCAGCGAGCGCGATAACTGCTGCAAATGCGAATAGCGGTCCATTTCCAGCGGGTCGAAGCCCTCGTGCTGAGCCATTTGCTCCTGACGGAACAACACCTGCGCTTCGGTTTCGATATCCAGACGGCGCAGCTGTTCTTGTAAACGGTGAATGGTGGCATCCATCTCTTCGATGGACGAGCCTAAGTCGCTGACTTGCTGCTCCATACGGCCACGGCTGATGGAGGTTTCACCCGCGAGGTTTACCAATTCTTCCAGCAATTCCGCAGATACTTTTACCACCTCTTGCGGGCCAGCACGACGAGCCGCCAAATGTTGTACTTGCGCAGGGCCAGATACCCCTTGGCGGGCACCACCAAATTCCGCGCCGGGAATTTTCGGCAAGGGTGCTGCTGGTGGTTTCGGTTTAGGCGCAAAGGTGAGCACGTTGGGCTTTTCTGACCCAACACCACTCAGTGGGCGATCGTTATCCACCACCAAGCTTGGTCTGGTGTATTCAATGTGAGGCTGAGCTTCTGTATTTTCTTGTGTGACCGGCTCAAAAGTGGCTTCATCAGCAACCTGCTCAACAGCTTCTTCGGGTTCAGCAACAATCTCCACATAATCTTCAGCCGCGCCCTCTGGTATTTCACCACTCAAGTGCGCGCGCACAGTGTTAACACCATTGTGCAATTGGTCTTGATAGTTGTTGAGTTTTCTAAAGAAGTTTTGATCGAGCTCCGCGTCAGCGTCCATCTCGATCAACATTGTTTCAAAGTCGTGCGACAAATCGCCGAGTTCAGTCAGGCCCGCCAAACGCGCGCCGCCTTTAAAGGTGTGCAAGCAGCGTTTTAATTCTTCAACGCAATCTGTGTTGTTCCAGTCTTCCTGCCAGTCGTGCAGTGCACGCTCAATATCTTCAAGTAATTCAGTAGCCTCTTCGACAAAAATTTCGATAATTTCCGGATCGAAATCTTCATCGTTTTCAAAACTGGAGATTGCTGCTCTTGGTGCTTGCGGAGCTGGCACAGCTTTTGGTGCAGCAACGTGGGAAACTGGTGCGGGTGTTGGCGCTACAGTTTCCAGTTGAATTTCTTCAATATCATCCGCTTGTGCAGATTCCTCTAAGGCTTCCTCTTCAGTGAGCTTATCTAATGCACTTTCATACTCGAAGGTTTCGTCTTCATCCGCGTTATCTTCAAGCACTGCATCATCTTCATAACCCAAGAGTTCTTCAGACAAAGTAGATTCTTCGACTACAACAGGTTCTTCAAGCAACATTTCGATTGAGGATTCGTCAGCAACGAATTCAACATCATCACCAACGCCTGAGGCAGATACTTCTGGTAGTTCAAGCGTAATTTCTTCTTCGAGATCATCAACAGACAGTGAATCGATTTGTTGCTCTTCACTTACGTCGACAACTGGAAGCGCAGACATAATCTCGTCATCTGACAGCGACACGTCTTCAACATCCATCCCAACTATATCGCTAAGATCCAGATGAGCATCATAAGCAACATCAGCTGTAATACGTTCAACTACAATGGTGTCAGCTAATGCGCTATTCGCTGCATCTAGAGCTTCGTCTTCCGCAAGCTCCAAGGTGGCAACTTGGTCGTCGGATGTAGGCTCCTCGTATTCAACTTCTTCGATCAGTGGTAACGCAGGTTCTGCATCCACTTCAACTTGTTCATCTAAACTCGCGATAGAATTGAAATCTGCCGTCGCCAACTGTTCGTGAACGGGTTCTTCTATTTCTGTTTCAGGATAGCCCTGTTGTTCTGGATAGGGTTCGACTTCTGAATAGGACAGCTCTTCTAAGTTGGTCTGCGCTTCTGCGATTAAATCATCTAACGACAACAAAATAGATTCAGGCGCATTTGCTAAATTTTGGCCTGCAGCGATTGCATCCACCATATCCAAGAGCGCAATGTGTGCAGAGTTCATATCGCGGCACAATGGCTCAGAACAGCTCAATTGTTTATTAATAATATGTGCGTAAACCTGAGCGAGTTTTTCTCCGAGGTTTGCCATCGCTGGCAAATAAGCGTGGTGCGCGCCGCGATTTAAATTGCGCAACTCATCTAGCACAGGTTGCAATACCCATACATCTTCGGGAGCGGATTGCCACTGCGCAATAATTTTGTCGGCATCCAAAAGCAGATTCATTTCTTCTGCCATAAAGATGGACAACAATTCTGGGTCTACTGGGCGCTTGCCGTTCTCATCTAATTCTTGTTGACGCACGAGAGGCGCCACATGAATTTCGCGTAACTCTGCTACACGCGCAGTAAACTGATGCAAACGCGGAATATCGACAATTTCACCGTGTTCAATTTGCCCCAATCCAGTTTCGGTGTAAGTCACCGCATCACGCAACAACTGCAAAATATCATCGTTAATAACAACGTGATAGGAACGCAACTCTTTAACAAATTTTTCAAGCGGCGCAGCAAGCTCGGCAATAGGTGTAATTTCCGCCATGTGCGCACTGCCCTTTAAGGTGTGCAACGCGCGCTGTATGCTGTCACTTGGCGGCTCGTAACAAGGAGCCTCTTCTTCCATTCGTGTAATAAATTCGCGCAGAGTTTGCAAATGAGTTACAGCCTCGGCGCCAAAAATTTCCCAGAGCTGCGCATCTGGGTCATCTGAAGATTCTTCAATCAGATAATCTGTAGTTGAATCCCCCGCGTGATAATCATCAGATTCTTCAGAGCGGCGTTCTTCAATAGTTTCTTCTGCTACTTCAACATGTTGAGCAATTTCTTCAATTGCTTGAACACTGTACTCAACAGGCTCTGCTGCAACATTAGAAAATTGTTCTTGAACTTCAAGTTGGTTTTCAATTGCTTGAGTTGCACCAGTGGCCAATTCATCCGGTACTACACCCTTCGACAAGGATTCAGCAAGGCCGCGATAGTGCGCGCTCAACTCTGGATGCGGATTAGGTAATTTTTGGCTAAATGCTTCCACCATGGCCGGCAAAATACCGCGCACTTTTTCAATGATGGCAATGTGTGGCTCGCCTGCTTCAATTGTTTTATCGATGACACGATTCAACATATTTTCAATTGACCAAGAAAGCTCGCCAACATCGTTAGCGCCTACCATACGGCCACTGCCTTTCAAGGTGTGGAACGCACGGCGGAATTCGGTCAATGAATTTTCATCGTCGAAATTTTTGGCCCAGCGCGGAAAGTATTCTGCAATGGTCTCTAAAACTTCGCCCGCTTCTTCCACAAATATTTCGACGATTTCATCATCAATATAATTATCGTCGTCATCTTCTGCAGTAACTTCTGCAGCCATTTCCGCTGGCGTTTCTGCAGCAGCTACAGACATATCTTCTGTTGATGCCTCTAGCGTTTCGTCTGCAGTAATTTCAGAAACATCTGCAACCGGAATATCAATTGAATCTTGTTGTGCTGTTGAACCGTGTTGATCTACTAAACTGTGTTGTTCTTCGGCGGGTGCCTCATTGGAGGAGTCTTCATCCAATGCAAAATCAAGGTTCGCTATAATCTCTTCTGGTGCTGACGCGTCAGTAACCGCCGGCGCAGTTAAGGCAACGCCCATATTGCCTAAGAAACTGGGTGATACAGAAATAGTTGTTTCAGTTGAAGAGTAGCGGTTACCAATAGATGGCGCGCTGCTTTTGAGCAAACTTGGAGGCTCGGCTGCTTTCGTGACTTCAGAAACCTGCTCAACATCAGCAGTGGTAGTAATTTCTTGTGGTAGTTCATCACTAGAAATTGTTTCAAGCGTAGGGGCTTCTGAAACTATTAATTCATCATCAGCGATATCTTGATTACTTGCGTCCTGATTAACAGATTCTTGGTTAGCTGGTTCTTGAATCGCTGCATAGGCTGCGGCCAAACTTGCTTCATCCGCTTCAGCGGCTTCTGGCGTAGTGTGAATATTAGCGCCGGGCAACATTGAGCGCAGGGCATCCATATCGACAGGTGCCGATTCATTGCGAGAAACTTTTGCAACGGCGTAGCCCAATGTCGCAACACTTTCTTCAGCTACCGTGAGCAACAAATCATTTTCTTCTTTAGAACTGCCGCCACTCAATCGCTCGATATAATATTCAACACTGGTAATTGCATCGGCGAGTGTATCGAGCGAAGACCATTGAGGTGTGATCTCTTGCGAGAGCAACTGCTCTTCAATGTAGCGTGCGCACGCGCCCAAAATTCTGGCAGCGCGCGGCAGCGGCATAATTTCCAAACCGCCTCGAATTTCACGCAAAGTATCCGGCACATTTTGGAGATGTACGCGATCCCATTGAGAGGCGATGTATTCGATGATGGCGTCTTTCGCGTGCTCTAATCCGTTGCGAGCTTCGCGTAGCACAGATTCTTTTGCACGTGAAAGCGTAATATCTGCTTCGTTTGAAGAAACATCACTAGAATTGGTCGATTGCTGTTGCGCAATATTATCCAATGCATCTTCCACTTCAATGACTTTGCCCGCGATAGCCATTAGTTGCTCTTGCGACAACTGACTATCGGAATTGGCAACCATTTCCAGGGCAGCGCCTTGCTCCAACACCTGCTTGCGCAATTCACCAAGACCTAATACAGCCATGGTGTCACCAATGCGTTTTACAACAGGTAATGCATCATTCAGGATGGATTGCTTGTCACCACCAGCCAAACAAACATCAAGCGCGTTTTTAATAATATCTAATTCTGTTTTAAGTGCTTCCACCACAGAGCGCATTGCATCCGGGTCGGGCGACGACAAAATATTAGACGTGTCTTCGCCAGATTCTTTGCCTTCAATTAAGGCATCATCAAGATGATAGGTTTGGTAAACGCGCTGTAAATGTGAATTGGGTGTAAAGCCAGGTGCGTGTTTTCCAGCGCGCGCTACGTAGTAGAGTAAATTTTTTATCAACTCATCATTCGTGTAAGAGTTGAGTGCTTTAGTACCATGCACGGCAAGAATTTTTATTTCTTTATCAAGCTGGCGCAGCAAATTTTTTATTGCCGCACTAATTTCAAGCGCATCGATTTCAAGCGCTTCAGCAAGTGCCAAACAAATATCCCACAACGCATTGCGTGCAGTACCTTGGGTTAATTTTTGCAAGCGGTTGAATACTTTTTGCAAATACGCAAGATTCTCATCGCTATTTACATTGCGAATATAACCGGCGGCAGCGTACTGGTACATTTGGCGCAATTTGAGCGCCATAGCTTGGAATTGCACATTGTCTTGCGCAGCAGGAGAACGCGGACCGGTAACTTTTTTCGCGGGCGCCAAATTGGGCACAAAAAGTTTAGTGTCTGTTAGTAAACTTTCACCGCGCACCGCACGCAAGTCATTCAGCAGAGGAAGAACAACTAAAGGGTTGTCTTTGCGCGTCGCTTTAACTTGATCGAGGTATACAGGAAATTGAAGGATGGCGCGCATAAGAACTTCTTGCGCTTCAGCAGCATTAACCACTGCGCCTTGAATCATAGCTTGTGTTAATTTTTCCATTTCTTCGGCGAGCATAGCGGCGCCGAAAAATTCTACCATTTGCAAACTGCCGTGCACTTGGTGAATATGCGTTAAACAGAAACGGATACGCACTGCGTCTTTAGGATTTTCTACATAGGCTTCCAAAGCTTGGCGCGCTTCTTTTAGCGTTTCACCAATCTCGTGAATTAGCCAATCCAACGCGGCAAAATTACGATTATCTGCCATGCGGTGTTTTCCTCTTCGTTATTCTCAGGCTGCAGATGTTCGCAGGCAGCGCTTATTATTCGTGTACGTAGACTTGTACTTCATCGGCTGTGATTCGCTGCATTTTGGGATGCTCCCACTCAGTAACTTCACCCAAACCCGTTACTAAAATGCCGCCAGGTTTTAAGTGATCGGTGAACGCATTCAAAATATCGCGACGCAACCAGCGACGGAAATACACCAATAAATTTTGACAAAAAATCACATCGACTTTCACACCGGGCAAATTGTTGTGGTTGATAATGTTTGCCTGGGTAAAGCACACGCGCTCACGCAAACGGCTGACAATTTCGTAGTTACCGTCAGTCATTTGCTTCGTGTATCGTTTAAATTCTTCAGCTTTTACAGTTTCGATTTTACGTTTTGCGTAACGGCCTTTACGGGCAGTTGCAAGCGCGGTCATGCTTAAATCAAACGCGGTAATGCCGTAGTAGGGATTGAGTGCTGCCAATTCAAAGCAATCATTCATTACCATGGCAAGGGAGTAGGCTTCTTCGCCGGTAGCACAACCCACGCTCCAAACATCAAAGCTTTGCGTTAAGGATTGATTGTTGATTTTGGTTTGCAGGTAATTACGTACATATTCGAGCGAAGGACGATGACGGAAGAAGCTGGTTTCCTTAACCGCAATGCGATCAATAATAACTGTCCACTCCAACATACCAGCAGCGCCCTGGGTAACTTGCTGATAGTAGTGGTCGTAATCATCCAGACCCAGCTCACGCATGCGTGAGGAGATTTGTGATTCCAGCAACGCTTTATGTTGCGGAACCAATTGCATACCCGTGCGCTCTTCAAGCAACTTGCACCATTGTGCAAATTGCTCAAGAGAGAGTGTCGGTAATGTGCGTAGTGACCAACCCATAACAAATACCTAATCGACGCTTACATATTGTTAATTGGATAACGATTGCAAGCATCAATACGTGATTAAGCCTTTGCTTGATGTGGATAAATATCGCCGTCATCCAACAAGCTGGTGTCCAAATCCATATTTGCATCGGACGACAAGTCGTAACTTGCACCAGCAGATTTGAGCGCGACTTCGTCACTGAGGCTTTCAGCAGCAACTTCCTCTGGCAGTTTGAAGCCCGCTACTGACTCACGCAAATCGAGCGCCATTTCGGCGAGGTTACCAATCGATTGCGCGGTAGCAGACGTACCAGCAGAAGTTTGCGTTGTAATCTCTTGAATAACGTTCATCGTGTTTGAGATATGGCCAGCAGATGATGCTTGTTGACGCGCAGCGTTCGAAATGTTTTGAATCAATTCCGCCAAGCTGCTCGATACGTTTTCAATTTCTTCCAGTGCCACACCCGCGTCTTGTGCGAGGCGCGCACCGCGTACCACTTCAGACGTGGTTTGTTCCATCGAAATTACCGCTTCGTTGGTATCGTTCTGAATGGTTTTTACGAGAGCTTCGATTTGTTTTGTTGCGGCGGCTGAACGTTCCGCAAGGCGTTGAACCTCGTCCGCTACCACCGCGAAGCCGCGGCCTGCATCACCGGCCATCGATGCCTGAATTGCCGCGTTAAGTGCGAGGATGTTCGTTTGGTCCGCAATGTCATTAATCAAACTTACGATATCACCGATCTCTTGTGACGATTCACCGAGACGTTTAATACGCTTAGAAGTATCTTGAATCTGCTCACGGATGGTATCCATCCCGTTGATGGTGTTCTGTACCACTTTGGCGCCGTTACCGGCGATAGATACCGCGCGCTCCGCTACCGCTGCCGATTCGGCGGCGTTTGCAGAAACTTGGTCAATGGTGACCGCCATTTCGTTTACCGCAGCGGATGCGCCGGCGATTTCTTGTGCTTGGTGTTCAGAAGCCTCAGCAAGGTGAAGTGCAGTTTGCTGTGTTTCTTGCGCAGCGGCCGATACGTTTACTGCCGTTTCGTTGATTCGCGCTACCAGAATACGGAGCTGGTCGATGGTGAAGTTAATAGAGTCCGCAATCGCACCGGTGAAGTCTTCCGTTACTGTTGCGGTGGTGGTCAAGTCACCGTCCGCGAGGTCGGCCAGTTCGTCGAGGAGACGCAAAATCGCGGTTTGGTTACGCTCGTTAGTTTCAGAGTTCGCCACCGCACGTTGTTGCGCGCCACGATACATGCTGAAGCCTACCCCCCCCAAACACAACAAGAAGACGGCAGCCAAAACAACTGACACTTTACTGTTAATAGGACGAGAATTTGAAAGCGCGTTAATTTTATCGGCAGTATCGGTAAGGGCTTGGAGTAATTGAGGCGATTCGGTCAAGAGCGCGTCAGATGCCTGACGAGCACGAAACAAGGTAGCAGAACCTTCAAACATCTCTTGAACGTTTTTGTTCACACTCTCAAACAGTTTGGTAATTTTTTCCAAGCTCGAACGCGCGCTTGCATCGCTCACACGCGAAATGTGCATCATGGAGTCACCCTCCTTCATACCGCGCAGCATACGACCATAAACGTTGGCATCGGTATTGAACTGATCCGCAGCCTGTGCCGCGTCGGCGTCACCACGAAGCATCTTGTCCACGTTACGACCGATACGTTCAGCAATCCAGGATTGCAACTGCGCGTCTGATACCTGATCGGCAGGCGCTTTAGTATCCAGCAAAATCTCCACGATGTTACGGTGTTCAGATTGCAAACTGGGGAGGTTGGCGTTCAAGGTTTTACCTACGCCGTTGAGCGTTACGATCAGGTCTTTGTTTTTAACAATGTCCTGAGCGTTGTTTTTAGCGCGGCCCCAAATGGCACCGTAGGCGTCAAACTGGGTTTTCAATTCACTCATGGCGCGCTCGTTGGAGTGCAACTGGTTCCAGGAGGCATCCATTTTGGATACCACGCCCGCCAATTCGCCAAAGGCCTTTTCACTACCCGAAGTTGCATCGCGGGACAGTGAAGTGAGTCGGTAGGCCTGAGCACGCAATTCAGCGATTTGCTGAAGGTTGTTCTGATCCTTAACTCCGTCGTTATACACGATCACCAAGGAGGCGATAAACGCCACCAGCGACAGACCGCCCACCACCACCGAGTAGAAAATACCCGGGTTGGTTTTGTGAGCACCAAAAACACTTTTGGAATCTGCTTTCATCTAAAATTACTCCTACCGACTCAGCGTTTTAATTTTTATCTACGAGAACTTAAATCCGGGAATCTCTCACTCACTCGCTTTTAATTCTGTACCTTTAACCTCAATCCTTAACTCTTAGCCGCGTTGATGAAACGCGGATCTTCTGCCAGCAAAGCAGGCCTGAATAGCGACCACACATGCTCGCTAGCAGGATAGCTCCCTGTTACAAAAGGCAATATGTTTTCCGCTACGGTTCCCGCCTGCTCGCTGTATTCATCCATGGGAAAATGCTGCATACCAAACACTTGATCGACCATAAGGCCTGAGTAAAGTGTTTCGGTTTCCAAAATCAATACCCGCCGCTGCTTACGGCCACCGATAAGGCGATCACCAAAATAAGCAGCAAGGTCGAAAATAGGTAAGAGGCGGCCACGCACGTTGGCAACACCTTTAACCCAAGGCTGCACCCCGGGCAAATGCGTATAGTTGGGAACTTCGAGCATCTCCGATACTTCACCAATGGGCGCAACAAAGCGGCTGCCCATTAGCGAAAAACCTATACCGCTCCATTGAGGGCGAATATCGGTTTGCGCTGGCAGACCGCGCGCAGCGGCACGGCTGCGTTGGGCTAGGTCGAGAAGCGCCTCGAAGGCTGCTTGAGGTTCTGACATAACAGCATCCATATTATCCGGGACAGCTCTGGCACCAAGGGTCAGGTGATCCACGGAATTTCATTATTGTGTGTTGCTTTAAAAGGCTTACAGGTAAGGCCAACCTTTTGTTAACCCATTACCTCTGCCATTGCCGACATGAGAACATCTGGCGTAATGGGTTTGGACAAATAAGCTTTGGCACCTTGGCGCATACCCCATACGCGGTCGGTCTGCTGGTCTTTTGTGGTTACTATGATTACCGGAATGTGCGCGGTTTCAGGCAACTTGGACAATTGACGAGTTGCCTGAAAGCCATTAAGACCAGGCATAACCACGTCCATCAACACCAAATCCGGACGCTCTTTAACTGCCATGGCAACACCAGCTTCGCCGTTTTCAGCCGTTAGCACAACGTGGCCACTTTTTTCTAGCATGGTAGTAAGTTTGTAAGTTTCAGTTGGCGAGTCGTCAATAATCAGTACACGAGCCATAGCTGCTCCAGGTTAAATCGTTAGTGTTAGAGTTGGTAATCCTTTGGAGTTTACAAATGCCTTCAAGCGAATCAGGACGCTTTCACGTGCTTGACGTGAGTTTCGATAGCATCCAGAAGTTCGCTTTTGCTAAAGGGCTTGGTGAGGTATTGGTCCGAACCCACGATACGGCCCTTGGCCTTGTCGAATAAGCCGTCTTTACTGGATAGCATAATGACGGGGGTGGATTTGAACTCACTGTTATTTTTGATCAACGCGCAGGTTTGGTAGCCATCAAGGCGCGGCATCATAATGTCAACAAAGATAATATCGGGGCGGCTGTCAGCAATTTTTGCGAGGGCATCAAAACCGTCAGTTGCGGTGATCACCATGCATCCAGCTTTTTTTAATAGGGTTTCTGCCGTTCGGCGAATGGTCTTACTGTCGTCAATAACCATTACTTTCAAGCTTTCTAAACTTACGTCCATACTCTCTGACCTTTGCCTTTGTTATGCGCCAGAATTAGTGAATTGCGCTTTAACAGGTTGATTAGCGAAAAATCTTGCGCCGCGAAATTATAGTATTAAACATATGCGCGACAAACTTTTAACATAGTTTTTAAGGTTTAGCCATAACTACTTGAAACTATAAGCAATGTGTTATTAGTTTTAATCTTTATGTCCTTATGATTCTGTCGTAAAAGTGTGCGCGACACCCTTGCATTAACGGCCCTTAGGTCTTAACTTTAGGCCGCTTTTCTAACAACCGCAAATCCCTCAGTGAGATTCTTTAATGACGCTATCTGTCGGCGTAGTCATGGACCCCATCGCGAACATCAAATACCACAAAGACACCACCCTAGCCTTATTGCTAGCGGCGCAAGCGCGGGGTTGGAGTTTGTCTTATATGGAGCAAAGCGATCTCTATTTACTGCAAGGTGAGGCGCGCGCCCACACGCGCAGCCTCAGCGTTCGCGCCGATCCGGACGATTTCTTCTGCCTCGGTGCCTCTGAAGATCGAGCATTAGCCGAGCTTGATGTCGTCCTCATGCGCAAAGATCCGCCATTCGACAACGAATTTGTGTACAGCACTTACATTTTGGAAGCAGCCCAAAAAAAGGGAACGCTTATCGTCAACGATCCGCGCAGCCTGCGCGACTGCAATGAAAAAGTCTTTGCAACACAATTCCCGCAATGCTGCCCGCCGGTATTAGTCAGCCGGGACGCAGCACGGCTGCGCGATTTTCATCAACAACATAATGATGTCATCTTCAAGCCCTTAGATGGCATGGGCGGTAGCCGCATTTTCCGTTGCAAACAGGACGACCCGAACGTGGGGGTGATTCTTGAAACGCTCACGAGTATTGGCACCCAAACAATTATGGCGCAGCGCTACATTCCTGAGATCACCGAAGGCGATAAACGCATTTTGGTCATTGACGGTGAAGCCGTTCCCTATTGCCTCGCGCGTATTCCAGCCAAAGGCGAAACCCGTGGGAACTTGGCGGCAGGCGGTACAGGCGTAGCGCAACACTTGTCCGATCAAGATCGCTGGATCGTCGATCAAGTGGCTCCAACCTTGCGCGAAAAAGGCTTGCTGTTTGTCGGCTTGGACGTTATTGGCGAATACCTCACCGAAATCAACGTTACCAGCCCCACTTGTGTGCGCGAAATCGACAAAGCCTATGGCACTAATATTGGTGACTTGCTGATGAGCGCCATTGCCCGCCGCAAGCAACCACAACCGGATTCATCACTGTGAGTTCAGCCGCTGCGATGGACATGGATGACTTTCAAGCTAAGCCAGTTGATGCTGGCGACCGCTTGAGCTTTACGCTGTTTGTCGCCATAGCGATTCACGCCCTTATTATTTTGGGCGTGACCTTCAAAATGCCGCCGGCCGCTAAAGGCTCACAAACGATTGAAGTCACGCTGGCCACACACAAATCCATGAAGGCGCCCAAAGAGGCTGATTTTCTAGCGCAACACAACCAAGAAGGCAGCGGCACCGAAGAAAAGGCCCGCCAACTGACCACCGAAAAACACGCTGAATTTGCGGATACACAAGTTCGCAATGTCAACCCCATGCCGCAGATAGCAGAAACCTCCACAGCTCAGAAAAAGCAGCAGCAAATTATCACCACAACAGGTTTGAGTGAATTCAAACTGAGCGATCTACAAAGCCCTAACACGCAAGAGGAAAAAGAGAAACGTAAAGGATTGCTTGAAAACCAGACGGCGGTGACGAGTGAAATCGCCAGCCTTCAGGCCCGGCTTGATAAGCAAAAGCAGGAATACGCCAAGCGCCCGCGCATCCGTACGCTCACGGCAGTCTCTGCCAAAGAGTCTTTCGATGCGGAATACCTCATTAAATGGAGCGAAAAGTTTGAGCGCGTTGGCACCAAGAATTACCCGAGCGAGGCACTCGCCAGAAATATCACTGGCCGCGTGATGTTGAGTGTTACCTTGAGACCGGACGGCAGTGTGGAAGAAGTCTTAGTTGCGCTCTCATCCGGCAGCCGTATTCTGGACGATTCGGCGCGGCAGATCGTTCGCCTTGCCGCACCCTACGCGAAGTTTCCGCCCGAAATCAGCCGCCAAATCGACCGTTTAAAAATTATTCGCTACGTGCGATTTGAGCCCAACAACATCACCACCAGCGACCAATAAATCACAAATCGCAGGTTTTACTTGTTTTCCGCTGCTGTTGCCTCAATACTCAGGTCATGACCGAAAAACATATCTCCACCGATATCGATACCGTTGAGCTTGTACCCGGCAGCTTATGCAATCACTTTTTGATTGCCATGCCGAGCATGCAAGATTCCTCATTTGTCCACAGCGTTACCTACATTTGCGAACACTCCAGCGAAGGCGCTATGGGTATTGTGATCAACAATCCCATGCCCATGACACTGCACGAAATCTTTGCGCAAATGGATTTAAAAGCAGCAGCAGGACAAGGTCATCAACCTGTCGTCGCGGGTGGCCCCGTTCAACAAGAACGCGGTTTTGTCATTCACAGTAGTGATTCAGAATGGCAGTCCACTTTGAAAGTCTCGCCAGAAATTAGTCTTACCGCATCACGCGACATCATTTCAGCGCTCGCAGAAGGCCAAGGGCCGAAAGAATATCTGATTGCGCTGGGCTACGCTGGATGGGGTGAAGGCCAACTGGAAGCGGAGATTGTCGCCAACTCTTGGCTCACCGTGCCGGCCAGTAAACACATAATTTTTAATACGCCTTTTGAGCAACGCTGGACTGCCGCTGCACAAGCCTTAGGAATTGACGTGAACTTAATTTCCAATGTTGCAGGGCACGCTTAAATAAAAGAAACCGCTAGGATCGAGCTATGCTGAAACGTTTGTTGGGTGCAAAGTTTTACGTAAAAATTTACAAAAATAAAATAGTTATCAAGAACCTTTCCAACGCGTTACCTGCCCAGATGTTCATGCCCGATACACCCTTTACCAGCACGCGCTTGTTAGTCGGCGCCTTTTCACCGGCTGTTCAATGTTTAACGCAAGCCATTAAAAGCACCAAGACATGGTTAGGCGCTAGCCCACGTTTATTAATCCAGCCAATGGAAATGAATGAAGGTGGGTTGAGCGAAGTTGAAGAACGCATTTTTAGGGAACTGGGATTGGGCGCTGGTGCCCGCAAAATTGTGCTGTGGGTTGGCGAGGAATTGGCAAACGACAAAGCACTTCAAAAGCTCAACAATTGAATTTTATGACGATTAAAACGCTGCTCGCATTTGATTACGGCACTAAAAATATTGGTGTTGCCGTGGGCCAAACCATCACCTCATCAGCACGACCACTCACCCCTCTAAAAGCAAAAGATGGCATTCCTGATTGGACGCACATTGAAAAAATAATTGCAGAATGGAAACCAGACCTCGTGCTAGTAGGCCTACCTCTGAATATGGACGACACCGAAAGTGAACTTAGCGCACGCGCTAAAAAATTTGCAAATCGCCTCAATGGCCGTTTCGGCGTCAAAACCGAAATGGTAGATGAGCGACTCACCAGTTTTGAAGCAAAAGGAGAAGTGATGAGCCGCGGTGGCTCACAGGATTATAAAAAAAATCCTGTGGATTGCATTGCCGCACGACTCATTTTAGAAAGTTGGCTTGAGCGAAATAATTAAACCGAAAGCAGCTAAAACAATTCTTTCGCTTTTTGTATGCGCATTTTCACTTCATAATTATTTTGGTGGATTTTTGCGATATTGGCTTGGTCTTTTTCCAGCGCTTCGCATTGCAACCTTTGCAGGGCTTGATTAACTTTTTCAGCCCGTGCTTTATTGGTTGTATCCTCCCCCAACCAATAATTACATTCTACGGTTCTACCAATAATCGCAGCCACATCCTGTGGCATACCTTTTTTGAGAGCTTTCACTTCTGCTGAATCATCAGCGACTGCAAGAGAGCAAACTAAAACACTTGATAGACTTATTGTTTTTTTCAGCATGATCAAGCTGCCTCTTTTTCTATGATATGTTAGAACATCTTCCCGCGGTTATTCCGATCATCGTTATCGATAGACAAACTATCCGCGGCGTTATTTAAATAATTCGCATCTGTTTCTGAACCCAGTTTAATCATCAAACGTAAATCGTTAGGCGAGTCTGCGTGAAGAAGCGCATCCTCGTAAGTGATTTCGCCGTTGTCGTAAAGATCGTACAAAGCCTTATCAAAGGTTTGCATGCCGAGCTCGGTAGATTTTTTCATTAACTCTTTCAAGTCAGACACCTGACCTTTGCGAATTAAATCTTGTGCGAGTGGAGTATTAATAAGAATTTCCAAACAAGCACGACGGCCTTGCCCATCAGGCGTGGCGATTAATTGTTGTGCCACGATGGCTTTTAAGTTGAGCGACAAATCCATCCACAACTGGCGGTGACGGTCGGCGGGGAAAAAGTGAATAATGCGGTCAAGCGCTTGGTTCGCGTTGTTGGCGTGCAATGTACACAAACATAAATGTCCAGTTTCGGCGAAGGCGATGGCGTGATCCATGGTTTCACGCGAGCGCACCTCACCAATCAAAATGACATCCGGCGCTTGGCGCAAGGTATTTTTCAATGCAACTTCAAATGATTCTGTATCAATACCCACTTCACGCTGCGTAATAATGCAACCTTCGTGTTGATGTATAAATTCAATCGGATCTTCAATAGAAATAATGTGGCCTTTGGAATTGCGATTGCGGTGACCGATCATGGAAGCGAGCGACGTGGATTTACCAGTACCTGTCGCGCCCACAAAAATAATTAACCCGCGTTTGGTCATCGCCAATTCTTTTACGATATCGGGCAAACCCAAATCATCAATTTTCGGAATATTGGTTTCAATACGACGCAACACCATGCCCGCAAGATTGCGTTGGTAAAATGCACTTGCACGGAAACGACCAATTCCGCGCGCGCTCACCGCAAAATTGAGTTCTTTGTTTTCAAGAAATTCATTGCGCTGTTTTTCGTTCATCACACTTAACACTAGCTCTCGCGCTTTTTCTGGCGCGAGTGGTGTTGCGGTAACAGGCACAACCTTGCCATGCAATTTCATTGAAGGCGGAACTCCAGCGGTGATAAATAAATCCGACGCGCCTTTTTCTACCATCAGTGCCAATAAACGATCAAAATCCATAACCTGTGCCTACTTGTGTATGTACGTTTTTCAGGAAATTTCTGTTTAGAAATTTTCGGGCATTTTTGCTTTCGAGCGTGCAGCTTCGCGACTGATAATTCTGCGTGCAACCAAATCTGCCAAACATTGATCCATGGTCTGCATGCCGACGGAAGCACCGGTTTGAATCGCCGAATACATTTGTGCAACTTTGTCTTCACGAATCAAGTTACGAATCGCAGAGGTACCGCGCATAATTTCGTGCGCCGCAACACGACCGCCGCCATTTTTCTTCATCAATGTTTGCGAAATTACTGCCTGCAATGATTCAGATAACATTGAACGCACCATGGATTTTTCGTTCGCGGGGAACACGTCCACAATACGGTCGATTGTTTTTGCGGCTGATGTGGTGTGCAGCGTACCAAACACCAAGTGGCCGGTCTCGGCTGCTGTCAGCGCCAAACGAATCGTCTCAAGGTCGCGCATCTCACCCACCAAGATGATGTCCGGGTCTTCGCGGAGCGCAGAGCGCAAGGCCTCGTTAAAGCCGTGGGTGTCGCGGTGAACTTCACGCTGGTTGACCAAACATTTTTTGGATTCGTGTACGAATTCAATCGGGTCTTCAATGGTTAACACGTGTTCGTATTTATTGTCGTTGATGTAATCGATCATGGCGGCGAGTGTGGTGGATTTGCCCGAACCCGTTGGCCCTGTTACGAGAACCAATCCACGCGGTACCGCGCAAATATCGCGGAACACGTTGCCCATACCCAACTCTTCCATGGTTAACACTTTGGAAGGAATGGTACGAAACACGGCACCAGCACCGCGGTTTTGGTTAAATGCGTTCACACGAAAGCGAGCTACGCCGGGCACCTCAAACGAAAAATCGGTTTCCAGAAATTCTTCGTAGTCCTTACGCTGCCGGTCATTCATAATGTCGTAAATCAAACCGTGGACTTGTTTATGTTCCATCGGCGGTAAATTGATGCGGCGAACATCGCCATCAACACGAATCATTGGCGGTAAACCCGCAGAAAGGTGCAAGTCTGACGCGCCCTGTTTGGCGCTGAAGGCTAAGAGTTCGGTGATATCCATAGAGCTACCTTATTTAAGAACAACTTTATTTTATTCTGTTAGCTGATGCTTTTTATCTAGAGTGCGCAGCTAGCATTGATGCTTGCGGGAATTCGTCACATTATTATGCATATGTCAGTTAATCACACCATAGCTGAGGCGCTCGCGAAAGTCACCGCGCGCATTCATCGGGCAGCGCTAGCAGCGGGGCGGGACGCTAAAAATGTGCGCTTGATCGCTGTGAGCAAAACACAACCAGCGGAAGCCATAGCCCACGCTTATGCCTGCGGTCAGCGCGACTTTGGCGAAAATTACCTACAGGAGGCACTAGAAAAACAATCTGAATTGGTGGCCCTGCACGATATTCAATGGCACTTTATCGGCCCCATCCAATCCAACAAAACACGCCCCATTGCCGAAAATTTTGCTTGGATCCACAGTATAGACCGGGAAAAAGTGGCGCAGCGCCTAAATGATCAACGCCCGGATAATTTGCCACCTGTACAAGTGTGTTTGCAGGTAAATCTAGACGACGAAAACACCAAGTCGGGCGTGACGCTACAGGAATTACCTGCCTTAGCCCATGCGGTAAGCCAGCTTCCCCGATTGCAGTTACGTGGGCTTATGGCCATTCCTGCGGCCAGCAATAATCCGGCGCAGCAGCATGCCGCTTTTGCGAAATTGAAGTGCGCATTAGAAGACCTAAAAGCACAAGGACACGCAGTAGACACCCTCTCTATGGGGATGTCCGGCGACTTGGAAGCAGCAATTGCCGAAGGTTCAACTATGGTTAGAGTCGGCACAGATATCTTCGGCGCTAGAACACAAGCCTAAAGTCCATGCTTTATTGTTAAAAATAATTGGAATTCAACCATGTCTATTCTCAACAACAGCTCACCCAAAATTGCCTTTATTGGTGCCGGAAACATGGCGAAAGCCATTATCGGCGGCCTATTGGCCGAGGGATTCAAACGTATCAACATAGTGGCGAGTGGCCCGCGCCAGGAAACACTGGATCGGGTAGCTGCGGAATATGGAATTAACGTCACTACCGATAACCAAGCTGCAGCGAGCACGGCAGACGTGGTTGTGCTGGCGGTTAAGCCCCAAATGCTCAAAGAGGTTTGCCAAGGCTTGGCGAACTCGCTCGCGCACAAGCCGTTAATTATCTCTTTGGCGGCCGGTATCACCACCGCGAGCATGGCGAGCTGGCTGGGAGCAGACCAAGCCATCGTACGCTGCATGCCGAATACGCCTTCGCAATTGCGTGTGGGTGCCAGCGGGTTGTTTGCTAACGCGCACGTAAGCCCTGTGCAAAAATCTACCGCCAACACCATTCTCGGTGCGGTTGGTATTGTGCAATGGGTAGATGACGAAGCCTTAATTAACCCCGTAACCGCGGTATCAGGCTCCGGCCCTGCGTATTTCTTCTTGGTGATGGAAGCCATGATCGACGCGGGCGTGGAATTGGGGCTTAGCCGCGAATCCGCCACCGAGCTGACCTTGCAAACCGCCTTGGGCGCCGCCATCTTAGCGAAGCAAAGCTCCGAAGAGGTCGCACAACTTCGCCGCCGCGTAACATCGCCCAAGGGAACCACCGAGCAGGCAATTAACTCCTTTGAGAACGACCAAATTCGCGCTATGTTTAGCCGCGCCATGACCGCTTGCTCCAATCGCGCAGTAGAGTTGTCAGAGCTGTTGGGCAAATAAGTTTTTTACGAAAGAGATTTGATTATGCAAACACTGGCTCAAATTGCCATTTACGTTATTAGTACCTTGGGCACGCTTTACGTGAGCTTGGTGTTGCTGCGTTTTTTAGCGCAAGTTGTGCGCGCGGATTATTACAACCCGCTGAGCAAAGCCTTGGTGAAATATACCAACCCACTGCTCGTGCCCCTGCGCAAAATTATCCCCGGATTTTTTGGCATTGACTGGGCCGCGTTGGTGTTAGCGCTGGTTCTGCAAACTATTTTGTTTGAAGTGGTTTTAGTCATCGCCGGTTACGGCATGGTTAATGTTGCTTTAGTCATTTTGTGGGCCGCAGTCGCGCTCTTGGGGTTGCTTGTGACCTTCTATTACTGGGGCACGATTATTATGATCATCGCAAGTTGGATCGCGCCCCAAAGCCACAATCCTGCATTGCGTTTGCTCAATCAAATCATCGACCCGGTTATGGCACCCTTCCGCAAAATTTTGCCACCCCTCGGTGTATTGGATTTATCGCCCATTATCTTTTTTATGGTGCTGCACATTATTCGCGGTTTCGTGTTGCCTGCCCTCGCGCAATCGGTGGGAATGATTCCTGGATTAGGTTTCGGTTTTTAATTGAGCACGACTTTTTATAGCTGGCAGGGGGAGGATTTAATTCTCCACTGCCATTTTCAACCCAAAGCCGCTAACGACGAGATTGTCGGCATACACGGCGACCGCCTAAAAATACGCATCACCGCCCCGCCTGTCGATGGCAAAGCCAACGAACACATCATCAAATGGTTTAGTAAACTGTTTAAAACGCCGAAAGGTAATATCGACATTCTGCAAGGCGAACTCGGAAGGCAAAAAACATTACGCATTCGTACACCAAAAGCTCTGCCCGAGCTGATTCATCAGCCGAAACAATAATTAATTTTCAACGACAAAAGGTAAGGATATGAAGGGAATTATTTACCCACTCTCAATAGTTATTTCCGGTTTGCTGGTTTCAGTGAACACAACAGCTCAGACTACTGCACTTACATCTTCCAAACAAAAAGAGGTTGCCGAAGTTGTGATCAACGGGCAGCAACGTGAATCCGATTGGTTCCGCGCTGAAAGCCCGCACTTTATTGTTTATTCGGATACCAAGCGCGAGCATGTCAATCAGCTGATCAACAAGCTCGAGCGTTTTGACTATTTATTGCGCCTCTATGCAAAACCTGACGCCTCTATAGATGCAGAACCAAAGCTCACACTTTATTACCAATCCAATATTAAAGATTTAAAAAAAATCGATAAGGAGCAACCTTCCTACGCCATAGGAATGTACAACAGCTGTACCCAAGGCGTTCAGGCATTTGCTTCGCACATGTATTACGGAACCAATCACGATGTGCCGCTCGAAAAGCAGCCGGAAAACGAAGGCTTGTCTTATATTTTTGAAGCTTATGCGCGACATTTTCTTTATCACCATACCGATATACGCAGCCCTAACTGGTATATCGATGGCTTTGCGCAATATTTTGCCAACACCCGCTTTTCAGATTCCGAAACAGTGTTAGGAATTCCACCGCAAAGTATTCGCGATTATTTAATGTATATCAGCGGTGGTAATACCTATTACAGTTTGGATTACAAAGATATTTTGCTCGACAACGAAACCAAGGGACACAACATTGGTGGCGAAGCTGGTGTGCGTTTGGAGTTCCAAGCGCGGGCTTGGGCGCTTACGCATTATATTCTGTCGTCTAACGAAAACATCCAACACTTTCGTGCTTACAATCAGTTAGTAGCAACGGGCATGGAACAAACCAAAGCTTTCGAGCAAAGCTTTGGTTTTCCTGTAAAAAAACTTAGCAATTTTTTGTGGAAATACAAACGTAAATCCGCCGAGGGTTTGAAACTCAATTTAACCGCAGGAGCAGGTCAAGATATTCAATTTAGCAGCTTACCTATTTCCGCGAATAAATTAGCGTTAGCCGACGCTGCAATAAAAGCCTGCCCTACTCCAGCGGTTGGCAAATCGTTGCTGCAAGACATTAACACCGAAGCTAAAAAGTATCCCACGAGTGACTACGCGCAAACTATTTTGAGCCGTGCGCAAATTAATTGGGGCGATGCAAAAAGCACTTTGCCTTACCTGACCTCCACCGCCAAAGGCGATAACGCTGAAGCATTTTATTTGTTGGGAACAGCCCAGCTTAAGCTAGCAACTCTCAGCCAAGGCGATGAGAAAAAAGAATATTTAAAAACGGCGCAACATAATTTGCTAACAGCACGCAATCAGAACCCAGCGTCCGCAGAAACTCAATACGCTTATTTCCAAGCCGGCCTTCTTGCGCAAGAAATGCCAACAGAAGAAACCTTAAACGCTGCCATCAAAGCTCGAAAACTTGCGCCTGAAGTCAGCAGCTACCTAAGAGCCGCTGCATTGAGCCATGCCTATTTAAAACAAATACCTGAAACAGAAGCCACGTTGGATTTAATGTCGCGCAACAGCCGTGATCCAAAAATGGCTGAGTGGGCAAAAACATGGCAAACCAAACTGAGTTCAGGTGTTGCAAGAAGCGCTTTGGCTGCAGAAATGCGAACTGAAATCGAACCCACTCCACGCTTTGTGGAATGGACAATCGCCAGTGATTCCGTCATGCAAGCGGTTCAAAAAGCCTCTGAGATGTCTGCGATTGCTGGTTTTTTACAGGAGCAGCAAATTCAGGATCAGGCGCGTCAAGGCATGGGAGACAGTAACCAACCTAATTCGTCTACTGGCCAACCAAGGTAGATCTGCATTCAATCTGTAAGAGGTTAGCTCCACACATTTCTGGGGCTAACCGCGTATTTATACTTAATTTTCTAACACTCGGCGTTTGGCTTATCACTTAACGCGGTCGTTGGCCGTCGTATAAATCAACAAAATAATAACCACAACCTTTGTAAGTTTACATTTCTCAGCTAGCCTTAAATATGAAAATGAGATGCCACAGCATCCTGGAAAACCCACCTTTCTTGGTCGTTATATCGAAACCCTGCTGTACAAAAGCACCTTTCCAATTCCCGGTAAATGTATGATGTTTTTCAGAGACAACAAAGCTTTAGATGAATGTAAGCTCGCGCTTGGGGCACATGTCGCCCTGATTAACGCCATTGAATCCAATGTTGCAACCATTTCCTTCAAACCCGACGGCAGCGTTATTTCCGCCAACCCATTATTTTTATCGGTCATGGGTTATGACTTGCGGGATATCCAAGGCCAGCATCACCGTATGTTTTGCCCGCCGGATTACGTGAACACCCCCCAGTACGCAGACTTTTGGCAGTCCCTGCGCAACAAAAGTAATCACAAGGGCACATTTCTTCGCAAAAAGAAAAATGGCGAACAAGTATGGCTGGAGGCAACTTACTTTCCCGTGAGTAACGAACAGGGTCAGCTCACACACATCTACAAGATTGCAGCCAATGTGACGCAAGATCATGAACAACATCAGAATCTTACTTACATCAGCCAAGCGCTAGACAGATCCATGGCGACGATTGAATTCACGCCCGAGGGCGAGATCATCACTGCCAACAAAAACTTTTTAGATTTGATGGGTTACCGGCTCGACGATATTGCGGGCAGGCACCATCGGCTCTTTTGCGATGACGATTTTTACAAACAAAATCCCGATTTTTGGCAGCAACTTTCGCGTGGAAAATTTAGTTCTGGCCAGTTCCAGCGGCGCACCGCGCGGGGTCGCAGTGTTTGGCTAGAAGCCTCTTACAACCCAATTTTGGACGCTAAAGGGATGGTGGTTAAGGTGATTAAATTTGCCAGCGACATTACCGCCCGTATCGAGCGAAATGAAGCCGTCACCAGTGCGGCAAAGATGTCGTCTACAACCGCCGAAAATACTGCCGCGATCGCGGGAACAGGAGCAGATTTGCTTGCGCAATCTGTTCAGGTATCTAACTCCATTGTGGATCAGGTAGGCCAAGCGAATGAGTTTCTGCAAAAGCTTAATGAGCAATCGCGAAATATTGGCGCCATAGTGTCAACCATTCGCGGCATTGCCGACCAAACGAACCTACTCGCCTTGAACGCCGCCATCGAAGCCGCGCGCGCAGGTGAACAGGGACGAGGATTTGCCGTAGTAGCAGACGAGGTTCGGCAACTTGCCGGTCGCACGAGTCAATCCACCATTGAAATTGAGCAGGTGGTCAGCGCCAACGAAGCGCTTACCGGCACCGTGACTGAACGTATGAGCATCGTAAAAAACAGCGCAGAGCTGAGTAATCGTCAAATCACCCAAGTCTCTTCGGTGATTGCAGAAATTCAGGAAGGCGCCTTAAACGTATCCAAAACGGTATCCGCACTTTTATAGTCTTCTCGCAAGCGCAATCCACTTTGGGTTGCGCCGTCAAGATTTCCCTTGCGCAGCCCAACTATGTTGCTGCCGCACACTTTTAAAAAATATCCTCATAACCCGAATCCAATAACCCTTTTCATCCGTAATGGAACTGAATGGGCTCCGCTCGGGCCTAAAATGATCATCACGATAATGAGAACCAGACGTTTATGGATACGAACCAACAGGCTTTACGGCTTTTAAGTGCAACGGCGCAAGGCGACCGGCTCGCCTTTGAGGAGTTGTACAAACACACGGCGGGAAAACTCTACGCCATTAGCCTACAAATGCTGCGACGACGAGACTTGGCGGAGGAAGCCGTACAAGAGGCGTTTGTCCGTATTTGGCACAACGCTGGGGATTACCAGCAGGAAAAAGGCAACGTATTGACCTGGATGAGCACCATCGTCCGCTACCGAGCCCTGGATATGCTGCGCGCCGCAAAAAGTCGGCGTGAAAGTGATGAGGACGCCGAGGAGGGGGAAGACGAGCACAGCCCTGAAAAGGAGCTGTACGCCGAACGCGATCGTGCGCTGATTGACCGATGTATGGACTTACTCGAGGGCCAACAACGTGCCGTTATTCAACTGGCGTACTTCCGCGGCCTTACTCACAGCGAAGTGTGTGATCACACCGGTTCGCCTCTGGGTTCGGTGAAAACCTGGATCCGCCGTGGGCTTGAACGTTTAAAAAAGTGCATAGAGTCGTGAAAGACAAACGCCGATCTAACATCGTGAAGAGACATAACACACTATGAATTACTTAACGGAAGAACGTAAAAATGCGCTCGCCTCAGAATACGTTTTAGGCACACTGCATGGCCGCGCTCGCATTCGCTTTCAGCGTCTTTTGATGCAGCATCGCAGTTTGCGCCACGTACTCTGGCAGTGGGAAAGCCGGCTGAACAGCTTGGGCGCAAGCCTGCCTGCAGTTGCACCCAGCCCTGAACTTTGGCAAAAAATCCAACGCCAACTGGGCTTCGACCAAGGTGAATTACCTGCGAATGTTGTGCATTTACCGCAAGCGCGCACTAAACCCACCAGCGTTCGGACTTGGCAATGGCTCACAGGTGCAGCAACGGCCGCAGCGCTGGTATTGGCTGTATTTGTTGTGCAACCCAAAGCGCCAAGCGAGCGCTTACAAACTCAAATTGCTGTGGTGCAAACGGAAAAGGCCGAAGCGCTGTGGTCGATTGAGTTGGGTAAAAATGAGCTTTCCATTAGCGCTACCGATAACCTGAAAGCTGCTCCTGATCAGGATTATGAATTGTGGATGGTTGCAGCAGACGGTCGCCCACCGGTATCACTGGGTCTTTTACCTAAGAAGGGCAAGCTAACCCTGCCCCGCAATGTACTTTTGGATCAGGTAAAAGTGGCAGCACTGGCAGTAAGCCAAGAGCCTTTAGGAGGATCACCAAACGGACAACCCACCAAAGTGCTTTATGTAGCGCAGATCGTAACGATTTAAACTTGGCTCAAACGTGGTTCACCCGCGTGCGCCTTGCTTAAGATCGTATGAAAATCACTTAAGAAGGGAGTCGTCATCCTCGCGCAGCGGGGATCCAGC
>JACCDN010060494.1_pt1 | contig 61840 bp, 55 predicted proteins | sample 7441691 | NCBI WGS metagenome assembly JACCDN01 (sample SAMN15323439, study PRJNA562643) | freshwater metagenome | isolation source: river surface water | place: USA:Blue River Watershed | collected 2017-08-16 | reverse complement strand
GGAAGACATGGTCTTGGCATGAGCGACCAAATCGAAAACCGAATTATTGAAGCAAAGAGCCGCGGAATCTATGAGGCGCCGGGAATGGCCCTGCTTCACATCGCTTATGAACGCTTGATTTCAGCCATTCACAACGAAGACACCGTTGCTGCCTATCATGCTGAAGGCCGTCGAATGGGTCGACTCCTGTATGAAGGCCGCTGGCTAGACCCACAGACTCTGATGCTCCGCGAATCGCTAACCAAGTGGGTTGCGTCAGCAATTAACGGCTCAGTCACATTGCGCTTGCGCCGCGGTGATGACTACACCATCGTGAACACCGAGGGCGAAAACTTCAGCTACCACCCAGAGAAGTTGTCAATGGAACGAACCGAGGATGCGGCATTTGGACCAACCGATCGTATTGGCCAGTTGACTATGCGAAACCTAGACATTGCCGACACCCGCGCAAAACTAGACATGTATCGCAAACAGGGGCAGATCGACGGCAACCAGTTCGAGCTGGCTTAAAACTATTCTCTAGGAATACCTCTAGGCTGACACAGGTTAGCCTAGAGGTATTGCTTTAACTAAGGGGCCTCATGCATCGTCTTGCCAAACTCAGCCTTGCCAACCGTTCAGTGGTTGCGCTTATCACGGCGATAATCGCCATCTTTGGTTTCATTTCACTTGGCTCGTTGAAACAGGAACTAATTCCAAGTTTCGAAACTCCGCAAGCTGCAGTAGTCACGACTTACCCGGGTGCCTCACCAGAGGTGATCGACAAGCAGGTTTCACAGCCAATCGAAGCGGCCATTCGTCAGCTTGATGGCCTGGTTACTTCAACCTCTAGCTCACAAAGCAACATTTCAATTGTTCGAGTCGAGTTTGACTATGGCGTAACCACCGCAAAGGTCAAAGAAGATTTGGCAGCTGCGCTGGCAAGCATTACCTTGCCTGCAGATTCAAGCAGCAAGATTCTTTCCGGCAGCTTCGACAGCGTTCCGATTATGGTCCTGGGCGTTTCAGCTGATTCTGGCGACAACGAATCACTAAGCAAAACCCTGCCAGACATTGCCGGCCCTCTATTTGGTGAAATCGCAGGCATGCGTGAGGTTAGCGTAACTGGAGCAACAGAAAAGCGCGTAAATCTAGTCTTTGATCAAACCAAGCTTGCAATGGCCGGCTTAACTCAGCAATCAGTCGCCAGCGCGCTTGCAGCCAATGGCTTTGTAATACCAGCTGGCACCATTGATGATGCCGAGGGTTCGATCTCAGTTGAGGTGGGTACTCCGGTAAACAGCCTCGAAGACTTCAAGGCCTTACCGCTATTAGGCGGATCAAGTTCATTTAGCATCCCAGGCATGGCGACCTCAAACAAGGTTGTCACGGTCGCAGATGTTGCCAAGGTCACCTTCGAAAACGCCCCGGTCACTAGCATCGCTCGCGTAAATGGCAATGCGGTTCTTTCAATTGCATTCACCAAAACCCAGGATGCCAACACAGTAGCCATATCACACGCTGTAACCGACCGACTAGATGAACTAAAACAAAAACTCGGCAACGGTGTGACCATTGTTACCGTTTTTGATCAGGCCCCATACGTCGAAAAGTCACTTGAAAACCTAACCACTGAAGGACTCCTAGGCCTAGGGTTTGCAGTCATAGTAATCCTGATTTTCTTGATGTCTGTGCGTTCAACTTTGGTGACCGCAATCTCGATTCCAACCTCGGTCTTGATCACATTCATTGGCCTAAACGCGTTCGGCTATTCGCTGAACCTCTTCACACTCAGCGCGCTCACCATCGCAATTGGTCGTGTTGTAGACGACTCGATTGTGGTCATCGAAAACATCAACCGTCATTTGGCTTATGGTGAACCGAAGCGCAAAGCTATTCTTCGAGCCGTCAAAGAGGTTTCTGGCGCAATTACTGCGGCAACTATCACCACGGTTGCGGTCTTCCTTCCGATTGCGCTTGTAGGTGGGCTCGTTGGCGAGCTCTTTAGACCGTTCTCATTTACCTTTGCGATTGCTCTCGTTGCCTCGCTATTTGTTTCGCTGACAATCGTTCCGGTTCTTGCTTACTGGTTCTTGAAGGCACCGGCACAGGCCCAACATGAATCTGATGAGCAAGCCCGCGCGCACGAAGCCGAGATTCGTGAAATTGAAGAAGCTAAAGAGCGCAAGAGCTGGCTGCAGCGAGGCTACATCCCGGTACTTAATTGGACACAACGCAGACCGGTCATCACTGTGTTGGCTTCAGTCTTAATTCTTTTCTTGACCTTCGGGCTCGTTCCGCAGTTGAAGACTGACTTCATTGGTTCATCTGGCTCGAACAGCTTTGTTCTGAACCAGACTTTGCCGGCCGGAGCCACCCTCGCGCAGCAAGACGAGGCAGCCGCGAAGGTTGAAGGTATTTTGCTAGCCGACGAACGCATCGAAGTTGTTCAGACCACGATTGGTTCATCTGGCGACGGTCGCGTGGCCTTCGGTGGTGCAGCTGGTGGCACCTCAATTCAGGTAACTACCGTTGATGGCACTGACCAAACCGCTACTCAAGCCGACCTCGAGGCATTATTTGCCAAAGATGAATCACTGGGCGAAGTGAAGTTCACCGCAGGTGGCGGCGAAGCTTTCGGTGGCTCAAGCACCATCGACGTCAAAGTTAACGCGACCACCGATGAAAACCTCAAGATTGCCATCGATGCAGTTGAGAAAGCCATGCAGGGCACCGCTGATGTTTCAGAAATTACCAATTCGTTGGCCAAGACCCAGCGCACCCTCCGTGTAACAGTAGATCGTGCTAAGGCTGCCGCAATCGGGCTAACCGAGATTCAGGTCGGCGGAATCGTTTCTGCAACCATGCGCCCTTCAAGCATCGGCAAGGTAAACATCGACAACACCGAAACTGCAATCTATGTGCTTCAAACCAATTCGCCTGACACCGTTGCCGAGGTGAGCGACATCTTGATTCCGAGCACAAGCGGAATGGTGAAGTTGTCATCTATCGCGAAAATTGAGCAAGTAGAGGTACCTGTTTCGATCAACAGTGAAAAGGGAGAGCGAACTGCCAAAGTTTCACTCACCCCAGCTGGAGACAACCTCGGAGCCATCTCAGCTGACGTGACCAAGCGCCTTGACGCAGTTGAACTACCTTCTGGAGCCACTGCAACTATCGGCGGCGTCAGTGCGTCTCAGGCTGAATCGTTCGGACAACTAGGCCTTGCGCTGTTAGCAGCTATCGCAATCGTGTTTATCGTCATGGTCGCTACCTTCTCAAGCATCATTCAGCCACTAATTCTGTTGATCTCGATTCCATTCGCGGCAACCGGTGCGCTGGGCATGCTATTGATAACCGACACAGCCCTGGGTGTGCCTGCACTTATCGGCATGTTGCTGTTGGTTGGAATCGTGGTTACCAACGCGATCGTTTTGATCGACCTGATTAATCAGTACCGACGCGATGGTAAGCCGACTCAAGAGGCAATCATGGACGGAGCGCGTCAGCGCCTGCGCCCGATTCTCATGACAGCGCTAGCGACCATCTTTGCGTTGACCCCGATGGCTCTAGGAATCACCGGAGGCGGCGGATTCATTTCGCAGCCACTTGCCGTAGTCGTAATCGGAGGACTGTTCTCATCAACCGTGCTGACCCTGGTTATTGTGCCGGTTCTCTACTGGTTGGTTGAAGGCCGAAAAGAACGAAAGGTAGCCCGTAAAGCTGCCAAGGTCGCCGGAGTTTCAAGAAAAGCTCGTCGAGCAGCCTAGTTCGGCTGGCTAGAATTGGGAGGTCTCCGGCTTTTGTCGGGGGCCTCCCCTAATTTTTGGAATGTGATTGAAATTACTGAGCATTTAGTCTGGATCGACTGCGAAATGACCGGCCTAAACCCAGAGGCTGACTGTCTGGTCGAAGTTGCTGTTGTGATCACAAACTCAGAGCTTGAAATCTTGGATGAAGGTTTTGATGTAGTAATCAAGCCTCGCGATGACTCATGGCAAAACATGAACGATTTCGTTCGCAACATGCACACCGAGTCTGGCCTGATCAACGAAGTTGCCGATGGAGTTAGCCTCCAAGAAGCTGAGCAACTGGTGCTCAACTACATCAAGCAATTTGTTCCTAACGCTAAAGAGGCACCTCTTGCCGGAAACACCATCGGTACAGACCGCATGTTCCTTAATCGCTACATGCCAGAGCTAGACAATTTCTTGCACTACCGAAACATCGATGTTTCTTCGATCAAAGAGCTCACCCGTCGCTGGTATCCGCGAGTGTATTTTCAAATGCCTAAAAAAGACGGCGGACACCGCGCTCTGGCAGACATCCTTGAATCAATTCAAGAGTTGCGCTACTACCGCGAGGCCGTAATGGTGCCCCAGCCTGGGCCATCATCTGACGAAGCCAAGCAGATATCTGCGCGCATCACTGAAAACCGGTAGCCCAAATCTGTTAGAATTATCCGGTTGTCTTGATTAGTCAAGACTCATGGTGGGTATAGCTCAGTTGGTAGAGCACCTGGTTGTGGTCCAGGGGGTCGCGGGTTCAATCCCCGTTACTCACCCCATGAAACAAAGAATCCCCAGACTTGAGTCTGGGGATTCTTTGTTTAACTTGAACTTTTAGCTGTTGGCTTTTTCAATCAAGAGTTCACGCACACGACCGGCGTCAGCGGAGCCCTTCATAGCCTTCATTACCGCGCCGATGACTGCACCGGCTGCCTGCATACGCCCCTCACGAATAGCATCAAGAACGTCTGGTTGCCCTGCAAGCGCGGCATCAATCGCCGCAATTAGGGCGCCGTCGTCTGAAACCACTTCAAGACCACGGGCAGCAACTACCTCAGCAGGGCTTCCTTCGCCGGCTAGCACGTAGGTCAAAACCTCACGAGCCAGTCGGTCGTTGATTTTACCCGCCTCAACCAGTGCTGCAAGTTCAGCAACCTGAGCCCCAGAAATTGGCAATTCAGTCACGTTCTGATCCTGCGAGTTAGCAATTCGAGCAAGCTCACCAGTCCACCACTTACGAGCATCCTGAGGTTTAGCTCCGGCCAAAACGGTTTCTTCGATCTGATCTAGCAAGTCGGCATTGACCACATCTCTGAACTCAAGGTCAGCGAATCCCCACTCAGCTTGAACTCGCTTGCGGCGTGCAGCCGGCTGTTCCGGTAGCTTGGCACGGAGTTCTTCGATCCACTCTTTCGATGGCTGAACCGGAACAAGGTCTGGCTCTGGAAAGTAACGGTAATCATCGGCATCAGACTTAGGGCGACCCGAACTGGTTGCACCCTTGTCTTCGTGCCAGTGGCGAGTCTCTTGAATGATTGCCGTGCCCTTGGCCAAAAGCGCTGCCTGGCGCTGAATCTCGTAACGCACAGCGCGCTCAATCGAGCGAAGTGAGTTTACGTTTTTAGTTTCAGTTCTAGTTCCAAGCTTTTCTTGACCGTGAGGGCGAAGTGAAACGTTTGCATCGCATCGAACGTTTCCGCGCTCCATTTTCGCGTCTGAAACGCCAAGCGCCTTCACTATTTCACGGATAGAACGCACATAAGCGGCCGCCAACTCAGGAGCCTCGGCACCAGCACCGTAGACCGGTTTGGTCACGATCTCGACCAATGGAACACCGGCACGGTTGTAGTCAACCAATGAATATTCAGCGCCCTGGATTCGACCAGTTGAGCCACCCACGTGAGTCAATTTTCCGGCGTCCTCCTCCATGTGAGCGCGCTCAATTTGCACAGTGAAGGTGTTGCCAGAAGGCACCTCAACCTCTAGAGAACCTTCAAACGCAATTGGCTCGTCATACTGTGAGGTTTGAAAGTTTTTAGCAAGGTCAGGGTAGAAATAGTTCTTGCGAGAGAAACGACCGGTTGGCGCGATCTCACATCCAAGTGCCAAACCAATCGAAATGCTCGATTCAATGGCGCGCTTGTTGACCGCAGGCAAAGAGCCAGGAAGGCCGATGCAGATTGGGCAAACGTTAGTGTTTGGCTCATCGCCAAACTCATTGCGGCAACCACAGAACATCTTGGTGTTGGTGTTCAATTCAACGTGAACCTCAAGACCGATAACCACCTCAAACTGCTCGAGAGCTTTTTCGTAGTTCATCAACTCGTCTTTAGCCATTAGCTGCGAACCTCCAACTCAGGTGCAAAATCAATCATTCTCTTGCCCCAGATTTCTTCGTGCATGTGCTCTAGAGCTGCACCCACCTGATACAGGCGAGCATCGCCGCGAGCAGGTGCCAAAATCTGGATTCCAGAAGGCAGCTTGGTATCTTGGGCAACACCGTTTGGAATCGACATTCCTGGAATACCGGCAAGGTTCGCCGGGATCGTTGCGATGTCGTTCAAGTACATAGCTAGCGGGTCATCAAGCTTCTCACCCAGTTTGAACGCGGTGTTAGGCGCGGTTGGAGAAACCAGAACGTCAGCCTTTGCGAAGGCAGAATCAAAGTCACGCTGAATCAGCGTGCGAACCTTTTGAGCTGAACCATAGAAGGCGTCATAAGAACCGCTTGAGAGGGCGTAGGTTCCAAGGATGATACGACGCTTTACCTCAGGCCCAAAGCCGGCTTCGCGAGTTGCCGCCATTACGCGTTCGATGGTTGGGGTTCCCTCTGGGGTAACTCGAAGTCCGAATCTAACCGAGTCGAACTTAGCCAAGTTTGAAGACGCCTCAGCAGGCAAAATCAAGTAATAGGCTGCAATTGCGTATTCAAAACTTGGGCAATCAACTTCAACAATTTCGGCGCCGGCATTCTTGAGTAGCTCTAGGCTCTCGTTGAATCTCGCTGAAACGCCAGGCTGAAAACCATCACCCGAAAGCTGCTTGATTACACCAACGCGAAGACCTTTGACATCTAGCTTCTTAGCCGCGTCGGTCATTGAACCAAGTGATTCAGGTAGCGAGGTGCTGTCGTGAGGGTCGTGCCCGGCGATGACATCCTGCAGCAAAGCCGCGTCAAGCACGTTACGAGCAACTGGCCCGATTTGATCTAGCGAACTGGCAAGGGCAATCAATCCATAGCGTGAAACTGCGCCGTAGGTTGGCTTTGTTCCCACGGTTCCGGTAACGAATGCTGGGTAGCGAATCGAACCACCGGTGTCAGAACCGATTGCAAGCGGAGCCTGGAATGAAGCTACAACCGAGCTTGAGCCACCGCCAGAACCGCCAGGAATTCGTTCTAGATCCCAAGGGTTGCGGCTAGGGCCGAAAGCTGAAAACTCGGTAGAAGAACCCATGGCGAATTCATCCAAGTTGGTCTTACCCAAGATAGGCATTCCAGCAGCGCGAAGCTTCTTAACAACTGTTGCGTCGTACTGCGGCACCCAACCCTCAAGAATTTTTGAGCCCGAGGTGGTTGGTGCATCAGTGGTGGTCAGGTTGTCTTTGACTGCGATCGGCAGACCAGCAAGTTCGTGAAGAGGCTCACCTGCAGCGCGGCGGCGGTCGACCTCAGCGGCAGCAGCAAGCGCTGCCTCGGGGCCAACGTGAAGGTAAGAGTGCACGTCGCCATCAACAGCAGCGGTTCGGTCTAGGTGCGCCTGGGTCAACTCCACGGATGAAATCTCGCGTGACTTGAGTAGTTCAACCAGTTCGCTAGCATTTTTGCGAATCAATTCAGACATCGACTACTCCCCATCCAAGATTGCGTGAACCCGGAAACGCCCATCGCCCGAGTCTGCTGAACCTGAAAGCGCCTCAGCCTGAGTGAGCGACGGTTCAACGACATCTTCACGAAAAACGTTTGACATCGGAATCGGGTGACTAGTTGCAGGAACGTCTCCCTGCACGGCCGCCTTCACAGTTGCCATTGAGTCGACAATCAAACTGATTTGTTCAGCAAAAAGCTCAACCTCTTGGTCGTTGACGTCGATGCGGGCCAGGTTGGCGAGATGCCTAACCAGGTCGGGGGTAATTTCTGACATAAATCCACTCGCTAGGCAATAGATGATTGAGTTCAGTCTACCAAAGTCAAAAATGTAGCGAAGCCCGAACATCCGTGTAATAGTGCGGAAATTCTCAAGTTTTGACCACAAAATCGGGTGTAAACTTTCAAACGATGCGGGCGTTTTTGCGTTCGTTGCAAAATCTCTGCTCCCCTAGCTGAAGAGGCCAATATTTTGGAAAACGAACAGTTCACGATTGCTTTCCGTGGTTACGAGAAAGAAGAAGTCGATCGCGTACTAGCCGAGCTTCGTGCTGAACTCGAGCACGTTCGCGAGTACAACTACAGCGCTTCAAGCGAAGTTGAGATGCTCAAGGCTGAAATCGAAGGCCTGAAATCAAAGGCCAAGAAGAATGCTGCGCCTGGTTACGCCGAGTTGGGTGCTCAGTTCGAGCAGACCCTTCGCCTAGCCGAAGAGCAAGCCAAGAAGCTAGTTTCTGACGCTGGTCAAGACGCAATTCGCATTCGCGAAACCGCTAAGGCCGAGAGCGAACAGCTAACCCGCAAGGCACAGGCCAAGGCTGACAAACTTATTTCTGAGGCAGAAACCAAACTTAACGAAAGCCGCCTGGATGCAGAGCGACTCGCAGCTGAGATCTTGAGCGTCGCAAAGACTCGTGAGTCAGAGGCAGCCGAAAAAATTGGCACCGCCCAGCGCGAGGCTGCAGCAATCAAGTCTGAGGGCGAGCGTTATGCCGCCGAGATGCGGGCCCAGGTTCACCGCGAGACCGAAGAGGCTCGTGCACTTGCTACCGAACTTTCACAGAAAACCGCCCAGGCTCGAGTTGAGCTTGAAGCAGAGGTTCGTGCCAAGCGCGACGAAGCTGAGCAAGAAGGTTTGCGTCTATACCAGACTGCAGTTACCGAAGCTCAGGCGGTTACCGATGAAGCCAACACCACTCTTGCCGAGGCATCGGCTCGCGCGGCACAGCTAATTTCTGAGGCTGACCGCATTTCTCGCGAAGCCCAAGAGCAGTCAGCGCAATTGATTGAAGACTCAAACCGCACGGCAACCAACCTGATTAACCAGTCACGTCGCCGTTCAGAGGCTCTAACCCGCAAGGCAGAGTACTTTGCCAACGCGACGATTCGCGAGAGCGAAGAGCGCTTGAGCCGCATGAAGTCAGAGCGTGTTGAGATCGAAGAGTTCCTTGGAACTCTTCGCAACATGATGACCACCGAGTCGATGGTGGCTGCTGATGAGAACTCTGCTGCCGAGCAAGAGTAAATCCTTAACTAAAAAAATCCCCTGGGCTAGCGCCTAGGGGATTTTTTATTTACCCAACCTTCGCTGAAATTCTTCTTCGGTTATAACTTCTACTCCGAGTTCCTCAGCCTTGGCTAGCTTTGATCCGGCATTTTCTCCGGCGACGACAAAGGCAGTCTTTTTAGAGACCGAAGAAGCGGCTTTTCCGCCGTTTGTGATGATTGCTTCTTCAATCTGTTCTCGAGTGAAGTTTTTAAGTGAACCAGTGGCGACAATGCTCAGACCCTCAAAGACTCCCCCACCGATAGCCGATGCACCCGGCCCCTGGTGACCAGGAGTTTCTAATTGCACTCCTGCAGCACGCCATTTTTCGATAATTTCACGATGCCAATCAATCGAGATCCACTCCCGAATCGATTGCGCCAAAGTAGAGCCGACTCCATCTACTTGCGAGAGTTCTGACTCATCGGCGGCAAAGATTCGATCAAGTGAACCAAAGTGAGCTGCAAGAGCCCTAGCTGCTACCGGACCAACGTGGCGAATAGAAAGAGCAACCAAGATTCGCCATAGGGGTTTGGTCTTTGCCTCTTCAAGGTTTTTTAATAACTTGATCGCCACTTCAGCTGGTGAACCATCTTTTTTCTTGAAAAAGTCGACAATTTTTGGCTTGCCATCGGCATCGAGTTTTGGCAAACCAGTGTCTGGGTCGAGCACCAAGGCGCGAATCGGAAGCAGTTGCTCGAGGGTTAGGTTGAAAAGGTCAGCCTCAGACTGCAAACCCGAATCTGCAGGCTCTACAGGCTGAGTGAGTGCACAGGCAGCCACGTATCCGAGGGCCTCAATGTCAAGCACACCGCGAGAACCCAAATAGGCAACCCGCTCGCGCAATTGGGCAGGGCAGCTTCGAGAGTTCTGGCATCGAAGGTCTACATCGCCTTCTGCTGAAGGAGCAAGCTCACCGCCGCAGTCAGGGCAATTGGTAGGCATCACAAAGGCTCGCTCTGCACCAGTGCGCAGCTCAACAACCGGGCCTAGAATCTCGGGAATCACATCACCCGCCTTGCGCAAAACCACAGTGTCGCCGATCAGAACGCCCTTAGCAACCACAACCTCTTGGTTATGCAGTGTGGCAAACTCAACCACCGAACCGGCAACTTTGACTGGCTGCAAAACGGCGTATGGGGTGGCCCTTCCGGTTCGCCCAATGCCGATGCGAATGTCTAACAATTTTGTGTTCACTTGCTCGGGAGCGTATTTAAAGGCAATCGCCCAACGTGGAGCTCGGCTCGTGAATCCGAGCTCATTTTGCTGAGCGAGATTGTCGAGTTTGACCACCACACCATCAATCTCGTGTTCAAGATCGTGGCGATGTTTTTCGAAATCTTCGATATATGAAACAACTTCGTCAACCGAGTTCACGACTCGATATCGATTAGAGGTCGGCAGCCCCCAGCCGGCAAGCATTTCGTAGAGTTCAGATTGATTACGCACCGGGGCGTCAGGCCAAGCTCCGATGCCGTGAACCAACATCTTTAGTGGTCTGGTAGCTGTAACTTTCGGGTCTTTTTGCCTAAGCGATCCGCTCGCTGAGTTTCGCGGATTAGCAAATGGGGCTTTCCCCTCGGCGACTAAGCCCTCGTTTAGTTTCGCGAAATCTGCGACAGCAAAATAGATTTCACCTCGAATTTCGACCACGGATGGGTGCCCCTCACCGAGCAACTGCCTGGGGATTGAAGGAATCGTCAAGACGTTGGCCGTAACATCTTCGCCGACGACGCCGTCACCGCGGGTTGCCGCTGAAGCCAACCGACCATTCTCGTAACGAAGATTAATGGCTAGGCCATCAATCTTCAGTTCGCAGAGATATGGGCCTGAACCGCCGCGCTCAGCCCAAGCGCGAAATTCTTCAAACGAAAAAACGTTGTCTAAGCTCATCATTTTTTCGAGGTGTTCAACCGGAGCAAAGGCTTGGTTTGCCGAGCCACCCACAGTTTGGGTTGGGCTATCGCCCGTTATCAGCTCTGGGTTTTCAGACTCCAGCAACTGAAGTTCAGCTAGAAGTTGATCGTATTCGGCGTCACTAATCAGAACTGTGTTGCCTTCGTAATAAGCAGCTCTGTGGTGATTCAGCAGCTCGACAAGTTCTTGCACGCGCTTTTCGGCAGCAACTTTGAAAAGGTCGGTCACTCGCCACCGACTGCTACTGGAACCGCGCTTACGGTGCGATCAATTGTCATCTGGCCCAGTACTCGGGTACCAAGGTAAAGAACTGCGGTTTGACCGGGAGCAACCCCTAGCAAAGGCTCGGTTACTCGAATCTGCATTTCGCCTGCTTCAACTTTGAACTCGGCAGCGATGGCGTCGCCGTGGGCTCGCACCTGAACATGAATTTCAGCCCAGTCTGTGGTTTGAGATGGGGCAACCCCACACCAGGTAAATTTTGTACCGATCATCTCGGCAATCGCCAGGGCCGCCTGAGGGCCAACCACAACGGTGTTGGTCTTTGGTCTGATTTCCAGAACATAGCGAGGTTTACCGTCGACAGCCGGGCGGCCAATCGAAAGACCCTTGCGCTGACCTACGGTGAATCCGTGTGCACCTTCGTGACCACCAAGGATGTTTCCTTCGCGGTCAACGATTTGACCTTGCTCTTTGCCAACTTTGTCGGCTAGCCAATCTTGAGTGTCACCCTCTGGAATGAAGCAAATGTCGTAGCTGTCAGGCTTATTCGCCACTGAAAGCCCACGCGCATCTGCCTCAGCGCGAATCAAATCTTTTGAAGCGGTTGCACCGAGGGGAAACATCGAGTGCTTAAGCTGCTCTTCGGTCAAAACGCCGAGCACGTATGACTGGTCTTTGGCCAGTGCTGCAGACCGGTGAAGCTCAAGATTGCCGGCTTCATCGGTGAGCAAAGTGGCGTAGTGGCCGGTGCAAACAGCGTCAAACCCTAAAGCCAGTGCTCGCTCAAGAAGTGCAGCGAACTTGATTCTTTCGTTGCAACGCATGCAAGGGTTCGGTGTGCGACCAGCCTGATATTCAGCGATGAAGTCGTCGACTACCTCGGCTTTGAAGCGCTCTGAGAAATCCCACACGTAGTAGGGAATGCCAAGTACATTCGCAGCTCGCTGTGCATCCATGGAATCTTCAATAGTGCAACAGCCTCTAGAGCCAGTTCTTAGAGTGCCCGGCATGCGAGAAAGCGCCAAGTGAACACCGACAACCTCATGGCCGGCTTCAACTGCTCGGGCAGCGGCTACAGCAGAATCAACGCCCCCTGACATTGCCGCTAAAACCTTCATTTTGCCTCCGCTTTCAGAGTCAAGTCTACTTTCAACCAGTGACTTTCTAGAGCCTAATTTCAAGCGCTACCTGGCTGACAGGCCAGCTTTTTTGGCCGAGGCATAGGCAGCCGGAAGAGCGTCAATGAAAGCTTGAACCTCGGCTTCGGTCGTGCTGTGACCGAACGAAACTCTCAGGCATCCAGAAGCCTCGGCCTCAGTTCTACCCATGGCCAAAAGTACGTGCGAAGGCTCAGCTACTCCCGCTCGGCAAGCAGAACCGGTTGAAACTGACACTCCGGCTGAGTCCAATAGGAATAACAACGAATCTCCGCTACAGCCAGCAAAGCTAAAGTGCAGAATATTCGGCAAACCTGCAGCACCCCCGCGGCTCAGGGTGACCTCGATGCCTTCGATTGCAGACAGAGACTTCAATATCTCAACGGCGAACATTGCATGCTTGGCAGCCATGGCTTCGGCCTCAGCAACGCATAGCTCTGCGGCGAGCGCAAAACTCTTAGCTAGGGCTGGACTCAGAGTTCCAGACCTAAGCCCACGTTCCTGACCACCACCGTGCGCAACCTCAACCAACTTGGTGTTCCTCGAGACAATCAGCGCGCCCACACCAATTGGCGCGCCGATTTTATGCCCGGTGATGGTCATGGCGGCTAAACCGCTGGTTGCAAAACTTATGGGTAGGTGACCAAAGGCAGCAACAGCATCGGAGTGAACCGGAATTCGATATTTATCCGCCAGTGCCGTTACCTCATGGATGTCAGTTATTACGCCGGTCTCGTTATTTGCCCACATGAGGGTGATTAGAGCAACTTCACTAGCGCGTTCGTCCAAAATTCGAGCAAGCGCATCAAGGTCTACCAAACCCTCGGGTGAGATAGGCAGCCAGATGATTTCAGCACCCTGGGCCTTCTCGAGCCATTCGAGCGGATCAATCACAGCGTGATGCTCGGTAGCCGCCGAGATTATTACCTTGCGAGCTGCATCATCGCCATTGCGTTGCCAAAAGATGCCCTTGACGGCAAGATTGTCGCTTTCGGTGCCGCCCGAAGTGAGAATTACTTCAGACCGATTGCAGTCAACCGCTTTAGCGATTTGCTCACGGGCCTCTTCTAACAGTTGGCGAGCGCTCTGGCCGTATGCATGAATAGATGAAGGGTTTCCAACCACCTCTAGGTGAGCCAAGTATTCATCGCGCACTTCATGGCGCAGCACAGAGCTCGCGGCGTGATCGAGATATACAGGCATGAACTAAGCCTACTTTCAGCGCTGGGTTAACAAGCCTGAAATCATCGGCTGAGTATCATAAGAAAGTTATTGTTCCTATTCCCTTTCAAAGCGGGTGCTGATGCTAAACCTTGATTTGCCAACTCCAGGCACAATGGGCGTAACCATCCAAGACGGTCTAGGCACTATCCGCGTTTACTCTGCTAACGCGACCAGCATTCAACTTTGCATCTTGGATGAAGCTGATACGCGAACCGCCAAAGAAGTAGTTGAACTTACCCGTGGTGAAGCTGACATCTGGGCAGCCACGACCGCCAATTTGAAACCGGGCACTCGTTACGCACTTCGAGCCGACGGCCCTAAAGGTCTACGTCACGGCTTCAACACCAATCTTTTTTTGATCGACCCTTATGCCCGCGGAGTAGTGCGTGAAAGCGCTCGCGAATATCACTGTGTGGTTGTTGATGGCGAATTTGACTGGCAGGGTGTTACCAAGCCGAACATTCCTCTTGATGAGCTCATCGTTTATGAAGCACATGCTCGCGGACTAACTCGCGGCAACACCGATCTGCCAGATGACATTCGTGGAACCTATGCCGCACTGGGTCACCCGAGCACCATCGAGCACCTGAAGCGTATTGGTGTGAATGCAGTCGAGTTGCTGCCCATTCACATGTTTATCTCTGAGCCACGTCTAATGAACATGGGTCTCATCAATTACTGGGGCTACAACAGCATTAACTTCTTCACCCCTCACCACCGCTACGCAACCCCGGCGGCTATCAAAGCAGGCCCGGCGGCAATCTTGAATGAGCTCAAGACTGCAATTCGCGAACTTCACCGCAACGGCATTGAAGTGCTGCTCGATGTTGTCTATAACCACACTGCTGAGGGTGGTGGCGGTGGCCTTACCTATTCATACCGAGGCCTCGACAATTCGAGTTATTACCGCATGGATGACAATGGGCATTATCACGACACCACCGGCTGCGGAAACTCGCTTGATTTCGGCAATCCACATGTGATTCACCTGGTTCTCGAGAGCCTTCGCTACTGGACAAATGAACTTCAAATCGATGGTTATCGATTTGACCTGGCGACCACCTTGGCTCGCAACGAAATCAACCACTTTGACCCTAACCACCCGCTATTGCAGGCAATTGTTGACGACCCTAACTTTGCCGACACCAAAATGATTGTTGAACCCTGGGATGTTGGCCTAGGCGGATGGCAAACCGGTGGGTTCCCAGACCGATTTAGCGAGTGGAATGACCGCTACCGCGACAGCGTGCGACGTTTCTGGTTGGCAGACATTGCTACCGCGCGCAATTCAGGAAACCACTGGAACGGCGTAGCCGATTTGGCTACTCGACTCTCAGGTTCACGCGACATCTTCAACGGCCCGAGCGGACCGGTTGGCGGCGTTAACTTCATTACTGCACACGATGGCTTCTGCCTTCGAGACCTAGTCAGCTATGACGTAAAGCACAATCAGTCAAATGGTGAGAGCAACCGAGACGGCACCAACGGAAACCACTCGTTCAACCACGGCCACGAAGGCACCGGAGCCCCCGACGAAATTCGTGTGCAGCGTCGCAAGGCCGCGCGAAACATGATGGCGACCATGCTCTTTTCGGCTGGTATTCCGATGATTACCGCTGGCGATGAGCGTTATAAGACTCAAAGCGGCAACAACAACGCCTACTGCCAAGACAACGTGATGAGTTGGGTTAACTGGAAACTCGACCGTCAGAACCTTGACTTTGAAGAAACCTTCTCGTACCTAACCAAATTGCGCCAAGATAACCCGGTGCTAAGACCAAAAGCCTTTGGCGATTTCAATTCGGCGACTGAAGACCACGACATGGTCAAGTGGTACAACAGCGCTGGCCAGATTATGACCGATGAGAATTGGCATGACACCGAATGTCGCACTCTCACGCGCTATACCGAACACCTAAACACCGATGGCTCAAGATCATCCATGTTGCTTGTGATTCATGGTTCTGAAAAGGCCACCGAGGTTGTTTTGCCATCGGAACTCGGTTTCGAAAGCTACCAATTGCTGTGGAACAGCGCTTATGACCTACCAAAACCAGCAACTGAGACCACGCCTGCAGGCGCTGCGGTGAAACTAACTGGCACATCGATGCAGTTGTTCAAAGCTATTTGGTAATTTTTGCCAGGCTTACTTGCTAACGGATATGTAAAGCCTTCGCAAACCACCATAAACGCCATCAAATTGTCGCTAAGTTATGGAGTGTGAGCAAAATTACTGCGATTAGCTATCAGCACGAACAGCCTTTCGGCCGAATTCCAATTCTTGGCGTACAACCGACTGTCGAGGGTGGTCGCTGGGCCGCCAAGGCTGTGGCGGGAGAGGTTATTCCTTTCTCGGCCAATGTTTTCAGAGAAGGCCACGACTCTCTTGGTGCTGAAGTACTGCTCACCAGCCCCTCAGGCTCTCAGAGCGTGCACAGAATGCATGCGGGAGCTCCCGGTTCAGACCTGTGGCATGCCTCAGTTCAGCTAGATGAAACCGGCACCTACCAATTTAAGATTCGTGCTTTTGGCGATGACTATGACACCTGGCACCACACCGCGGTTGTGAAACTGGCTGTTGGAGTCGACGAAGAGCTGATGATGCTCGAGGGAGTAGCGCTATTCACTCGCGCAGCAGCCGAGAAAGACCGCACCAAAGCTAACGCCAAGTTACTAGTTGAACTGGCCGAAACCTTAGCTGACCAGAGCAAATCTCCTAAAGATCGACTCGCAGCAGCCGAAACCGCAGCTGTAAAAAAGGCCATAGCTACCCAGCCGATCAGAAGCTTGGTGACTCTCAGCGAAGAGTTCCCGATTAAGTCTGAACGCAAGCTTGCCGGTGTGGGTGCTTGGTACGAGTTCTTCCCACGAAGTGAAGGTGCCAAGTTTGACACCAAAACTCAAACTTGGACCTCAGGAAACTTCAAGACAGCCGCTAAGCGCCTGCCAGCAGTGGCCGAAATGGGTTTCGATATTCTCTACATGCCACCAATTCACCCAATTGGTCGCTCACACCGCAAAGGGCCAAACAACACTCTGATCGCTGGTGAACAAGACCCCGGCTCACCTTGGGCAATTGGGTCTGAAGCCGGCGGCCACGACGCTATTCACCCAGAACTTGGCACCGAAAAAGACTTTGCCAGCTTCGTGCGCACTGCCAATAACCTTGGGCTCGAAATCGCAATGGACCTTGCCCTGCAAGCTTCTCCTGATCACCCATGGGTCAAAACCAATCCCGAGTGGTTCACAACTCGTGCTGACGGCACAATTGCGTACGCCGAGAACCCGCCAAAGAAATACCAGGATATTTTTCCGATCAACTTCGACAATGACCCAGAAGGTATCTACTTCGAGGTTTTGCGAGTTGTAAAACTCTGGATTTCACGCGGTGTGAAAATATTCCGCGTCGACAACCCTCACACCAAGCCGGTGGCTTTTTGGGAATGGCTAATCAACGAGATCAATGCCGAATTTCCAGAGGTCGTGTTCTTGGCTGAGGCATTCACTCGCCCGTCGATGATGCACGCTCTAGGAAAAGCCGGGTTCCAGCAGAGCTACACCTACTTCACCTGGAGAAACTCTAAAGCTGAGCTCGAGGCCTACCTAACCGAGCTCTCCAAAACCACCGCAAACTTCTTTAGACCAAACCTTTGGGTGAGCACGCCAGATATCCTCACCGAGTATCTGCAATTTGGCGGGCCGGCGGGGCACAAAATCCGTGCGGTTATTGCTGCTACCGCTTCACCTAGTTGGGGCATGTATGCCGGCTATGAGCTTTGTGAATCAGTTGCTCGGCCAGGCGCCGAAGAGCATATCGACAGCGAAAAATTCGAATTCCGCCCACGCGATTGGCAAGGCGCTGAAAAGGGTGGCCGCACCATCGCCGGCTACATCACCAAACTGAACCAAATTCGCCACTCCCACCCAGCGCTGCAGCAATTGCGCAACTTCGAGCTTCACCACAGCGACGATTCAGGCATCCTGGTGTTTTCAAAGCACTTGGATGCAGCCCACACTCCAAATGGCAAGAGTGACACCATTCTCGTGGTCGTAAACGTTGACCCACATGCTGTGCGCGAGACTACCGTTCGCCTTGACCTTGCAAAACTAGGCCTAGCGCCTGGAGCCCGCTTTGAGGTTACCGATCTAATCACCAAAGCAACCTACGACTGGTCAAGCGACAACTATGTTCGCCTCGATGCATTTGTTGAACCGGCTCACATTTTCAAAATTGGCAAAACCCTCTAACTAAAGGATCTGCAATGGCTATTTCAAAAAAGGCAGCTAACACCTTGCCGGATCTTGACGTTCACTATGTTGGCCGGGTTTCAGGTGGAGCACACCATGACCCGCACTCACTTCTTGGTGTGCACCCGCACGAAGGCGGATGGGTCATTCGCGCCCTTCGACCGCTGGCAAAGTCAGTCACCGCCGAGCTAGGCGCAAAAAAGTCACTTGAACTTACTCACCTAGAATTCGGTGTCTGGCAGGGTTTTGTCGCAGCTAAAGACAAGCCCGACTACCGCATTTTGACTACCTACGCTGGTGAAGGCGAAGACAGCTTTTGGCTTGCTGATGACCCGTATCGCCACCTCCCTACTTTGGGCGAATTAGACCTGCACCTGATTGGCGAGGGTCGCCACGAAGAGTTGTGGCTTGCGCTTGGCTCACACATCCATTCGATCAAAGATTCAATCGGCACCAGCCACGGCGTGAAATTTGCCGTTTGGGCCCCCAATGCTCAGGCTGTGCGCGTTGTGGGCGAGTTCAACCACTGGAACGGTGTTGGCCACGCAATGCGAGTCATGGGCGGAACCGGCGTCTGGGAACTGTTTATTCCAGGTGTTGGCGTTGGCACCAAGTACAAGTATGAAATCTTGACCCAAGACGGCAACTGGATCACCAAAATTGACCCACTGGCTCAGGCAACTGAGGTTCCACCATCAACCGCTTCGATTGTCACCGAATCTACTTATAAATGGAAAGACTCAAAGTGGATTGAAGCTCGTTCAAAGCGCGATGCTCTAAAGTCTCCGATGTCGATTTACGAGCTACACGCCGGTTCTTGGCGCCAGGGGCTCGATTACCGAACCTTGGCCGATGAGCTGATTCCTTATGTTCAGGAGCTTGGCTTCACTCACGTTGAGTTCATGCCACTGGCCGAACACCCATACGCACCATCATGGGGTTATCAGGTAACTGGTTACTTTGCACCAACCTCGCGTTTTGGCTCCCCTGATGATTTGCGCTATTTGATCGACCGCCTACACGAGGCCAACATCGGCGTGATTCTTGACTGGGTGCCAGCACACTTTCCCAAGGATGAATGGGCCCTTGGCCGCTTTGATGGCCGTGCGCTCTATGAGCACGAAGACCCGCGCCGCGGCGAGCACCCTGACTGGGGAACCTACATATTTGACTTTGGGCGCACCGAGGTCAAGAACTTCTTGGTCGCCAATGCTCTCTATTGGCTAGAAGAGTTCCACATCGATGCACTGCGCGTTGATGCCGTTGCCTCGATGCTTTATCTTGACTACTCACGCGAGAGTGACAACTGGCTGCCGAACCAGTTCGGTGGTCGCGAAAACTTAGACGCCATCGCTTTCATGCAAGAAGTTAACGCAACCGCGTATCGACGCAACCCTGGCATCATGATGATTGCCGAAGAGTCAACGAGTTGGGGTGGAGTTTCAGCACCAACCGATGGCGGCGGTTTGGGCTTCGGGTTCAAGTGGAACATGGGCTGGATGAACGACACTCTTCAGTACATTGAAAAAGACCCTGCCTATCGCAAGTACCACCACGGCGAGTTAACCTTCTCAATGCTTTATGCATATGACGAAAAGTTCATTTTGCCAATTAGCCATGACGAGGTTGTTCACGGCAAGGGATCACTTCTTGCCAAGATGCCTGGTGATCGTTGGCAGCAACTCGCCAACGTGCGCGCGTATCTTGCATTCATGTGGTCACACCCCGGCAAGCAGCTGCTATTCATGGGTTCAGAATTCGGCCAACAGTCGGAATGGAATCAGGAGCGTGGACTCGAGTGGTGGATTCTTGATCAGCCAAGTCACCGAGGCTTGCAGTCACTGGTTTCGACCCTAAACAAGCTTTACGTTGAAAACCCGGCAATGTGGCAGCTAGACCACCACCACAGTGGTTTTGTTTGGATCGATGGAGGGAATGCTGACGGCAACCTACTGAGCTTCTTGCGATACGACGACGATGGTGAGCCAATCGCAGTTGTGATCAACTTTGCTGGCCACCCACATCATGACTTCAAGCTTGGGCTACCTCGTGCAGGCAAATGGTCTGAGATTTTGAACACTGACGCCACCGAATTTGGCGGCTCGGGTGTTGGCAACTTTGGTCAAATTGAAGCTAACGGTGAGGGCAGTCACGGGCAGTCACATTCCGCGAACATTTCGGTACCGCCATTGGGTGCTGTTTGGTTCAAACCTGCCAAATAGGTTAGTAAAGCAAAGCTGCAAGCGCTTTTCGGGCCTGCGCAAGTTCTGGTGCAGCAGGATCGCAAACTTTGAATAGCTCGAGAAGATGTTTACGCAACACTTCTCGCTCTGCGTTGTCGGCACTAGCAAATCTGGTCAAAATGGTTTGAAAACCTAACCCAAACTGACCAACCGCAACACATGCGTCAGCCTTTGCAAGGGTTTCATCTGTGGTTGCTGGAGCCGAATTCAAAACCTGCTCAAGCTGCATGGCTTTGGTGCGATCAAGCAGTTCGGCCTGGGCTAGACCGGCTATAGCCATTGCATCAGCGGGGCTCTCTCGCAAAGCGTCTTTGTAGAAACCAATCGCTGCAAGATAGTCAGCCGAATCAATTGCTTCAAGTGCCTTTTGATGAAGCGGTGGCAATGCAGGCTCGGTCGGTTGCGAAAACTCATCAGAAACAACAACCTGACCGACCATGCCATTTTGATTTGCCATTTCAAGCAAACGATTCATGAGTTGAGAAATTGCATCTTGGGTTTGGTTGCCCTCGAATAGAGGCACCGGCTGCCCCTTAACCAAAGCCACAACAGCCGGTACAGCCTTGATGGCAAAAGCCTGCACAACCTCGGGTGACGCCTGAGTGTCGATTTTAACCAGCAGAATTCGGCCGTGCAGCGAGCGCACCACGTGCTCCAAAGTTGCCGAGAGCGCTTTGCTTTGGTCACTCCAGTCTGCAAAGAAATCAATGACTACCGGAACCGTGCCCGAGATCTCAACAAAGGTCTTGAGGTTATTAGCATCAGCAAGTGCTACTAGGTCAGGGACCTTTATTGCATCCGTTGGCGATTGGGCGGGCATTGGAGGTGCGTCCTGCTGAGCAGCTGGCCCTGAAGTATCGGTCGCGCTTGCCGACTGCGCTTTGTTGCGCAGAGATGAGAGATCAACTGCACCCGCCAAATTTGGCCGAACTGAAAAATCAGACACTACGACAATGCCCTAACGCTAATTAGACCTTGGCTAACACCGAGTAGGCGAACGGCTTTATCGGCTTCGCTAAGTGCCGGAACATAGAAGAGCAGCATGTCACCATAGATTGTTCGCACGCCAGTGGTTGAACCATCCGCTCCGAGGAGAATCTTCTCCAGACCTGAAACCGCCACAGCTGAAGACCTATCCTTCGGCTTGATGGTTGTGGTGTCAGTCATGTAAACCGCTACCAGCGCACCAGCATCGGTGGTTGAAAGAGAAATTGCGTTGTTCTCAGCAAGATCGTGAGCGAAAACCATTTTTGCTGTTTTTAATTTTTTGGCTTGCGTAATTTGACTCTGCGAAACTTGCTTGTAGAACTCATCGTTGTCGGTGTCGAACAGACTATAACTGAGGCTGGCGGCGCCCTTGTTGATCACATCACCGTAGGCGTCTGGAATCTGAAGTGGTTGAAGCTTTAGGAAAAGCGAATCTGAGTCAACCGGCGTTGCGCCAACTTCAGGTGAAACCACTTCAGGCACCTCAGCGCCTGGCATTAAACGAATGTTGTACCAGAGCAAATAATGACTGCGGGGGGTCTGCTGTTGCAGCACTAAGAGTTGAGGCAGCTCAGTTTCGCCAGGTTGGTCGGTTACCACCATTAGTGTTCGCGGCCATTCAGAGGTAGCAGCCGGCAGACTGAAAGTTAGAGGCTTAGCTGCAATTGACGGCATTGCCGCGACCTTTTTCGATTTCTTTTGAATCAAGTAATGGGTAGTTCTAAGGGCAAGGGATGGCCCTGTAACGCGAGATTCAAGTGCACTGGCATCTTTAACTGTGTCTGCCTCGGTGACAACGTTCGAGACTTGAGCAACGATTCGCTCAATTTGGCCGGCCGTGAGTGAAGCAGGCGGGGCCGCGTCAACCGATGAACTCGGCGATGGGCTGACCTGGCTTGCTGGCGCCGAACAACCGGTGAGAAGAGCGAGCACGATCATTGAAGCTGGGGCAGCAATCGCGGCCCGCCCAGCTGAGCGACGCCCACGGGCCGGTGCCGATGGCTTAGCGCTTTTGAAGCGATACTTTGGTGGCTTGGGTGCTGATGGGGTGCGACGTCTAGGACCACGGTGACGGCGCATATTTTGGTATGCCAGTGTGTTGAAAATAAATGCCGCGGCCAGCAAGACAGCACCGCTGATCAGCAAAAAGTTTGACCAGAATGGGTCAACGACAATTGGCCAAATAAGTTCGATTCGTGATGCGGCCGGCGAAACGCCATCCGAGGCAATCAAAACAGCGTTATCGAGCTTGGTGCTCGCTTTTAGTGAGCCTTCGAAGTCAGCCATAACCTCTGATCGCCACAGGTCAGAACCTAACGGAGAACCGTAGTTAGCCTTGCCATCAATCGGAGTAACGATGATCGAAGATTTCTTTGCATCAACCGCCAGTTCTTCGTGAACCACACCGCCGACCCAGGCCTCAATATCGCTCTGGCGACCAGTGGCAATAAAGACACGGTCAGAACCAGATGCTTTGATGGTCGGTGCGCCAGGATGAGTGGTCAACACACCATGGGGAATCACCAATATTGGAGAAGATTCATCCCTGGAGATTGAGAGGCTATAAGACTCAGGTGGTGACCAAATAGTTTTTTGCGCCAAGCCAAAGAGCAAAAGGAATACAGACGTGACGAAAAGCGCAGCAGCAATCAAAAAGCGCATGCGATATCCAATCAGGTAAACTTGGCGAAGGCAGAAATGCCTGTATTTATTCTAACCAAGTGCCTAGGAGCCGTCATTTGTCAGGCGAATCAACCGAATTCCCAGTAGTCATGCGTGGCTACGAGCGTGGGCCAGTTGACGACGCTATTCGTGACCTAAATAAAGATCTGATGCACTTGTCTGCTCAGAACGCCCAGCTAGCACAAGAGCTCAAAGAAGCAAAGGCTTCGCGTGAGGCTGTAGATGCTCTACTTAGCGAAGTTGAAACACCGTCTTACAGTGGCGTGGGTGCAAAAGCAGCACTAATCCTTAGCACCGCAGAAGACCAAGCCCAAGACCTGATTAGAACAGCAAAGGCCGAGGCTGCCTCACTTCGCAAGAAGCTCCAGGATGAAATTCAGGCCCTGCATGGTGAAGCCAAGGGTTATTACGACTCGTTGGTTGCTGAGGCTCAACGCCGCGCAGACCGTGTGTCTGCTGCAGCCCGAATTGACTATGACGACATGTTAAATCAGGCACGCAACGACTCAGCTCGAATCATTGACGAGGCTACCCGTTCTGCAGGTTCAACTCGTGGCGCGATTTCAACAGAAGTCGCCAAGATGAAGGCCAACGCTAAGCGTGAGGTTGAGTCGCTTAAGGCAAAGGTTGAACGTGATCTCGCCGAACGCAAACTTATTGCCCAGCGCGAAATCACTCGCGAGCTCGACCTCGACTATGCGGCAACCTTGCTAACTGAGCAAGCCCGAATTGACCTTGAGCTTGAACTGACCGCTCGTCGAGCAGAGGCTGAAGCAGAATACCTGCGCAAGCACCAAGAGGCTGTTGCCGCCACCCAGAAATACCTGGATGACGCCAATGCTCAGCTTCAAAATGCCCTTACCCGTGCTAACGCTGCACGACTAGAGGCTGAGACACTTCAGGCTGCTGCTATCTCAATCAACCAACAGACCACCGATTCAGCCCGAAAGAAGGCCGATGCAATCGTTGCCGCAGCCGAGGCAGAATCGCGTCAAATTGCTGCTGAGACTCAAGCCTCAATCGAAGCCCAGCTAAACAAGGCGCAGGCCGATCTTGCTGCGGTTATTGCTGAACGCGATTCAGTAGAGGTTTACCTTCGCAACCTGAAAGAATTTCTCGAGAGTTCAAAACTTCTCGGAAAACCTTCGAACCTAACCAACTAGAGAACAGGCGCACACCATGTCGAGCCCGATAAGAGTTAGCAACTCGTTCCAAATAGGTCTGCTCGGTGGCTTGGGAGTTCTCACAGCGCTTATCGTCGGTGGCGCCATCACCACACTGGCCAACATCTTGACCTACGTTGCGGCTGCAATTTTTATCGCACTCGGTCTTGAACCTGTAGTCGCCAAACTACAGTCATGGGGCCTAAAGCGTCGCCTAGCAATATTGACAGTTGCACTTAGTTTTATTGGCCTACTAGCTGCGCTTTCAGCGGCAATTGTTCCAACTCTTGCGAGCCAAACCGCACACTTCATTGAAACTGCCCCTGCGGTTTTGAATGGGGTTAGTCAGGTGCCACTTGTGGCTGACTTAGACAAACGCTTCAATGGCGTAATCAGCAATGCCTTGAACCAGGTTGGCACTTATCTTGGTGATTCAGCAAACTGGCCAACTATGTTTGGTGGGGTTGTGCAGGTAGGGCTTTCAATTTTCAATGGCGCATTCGGCGCTATCATCATCATCATTCTCAGCCTCTATTTCATGGCTTCGATGTCAAGCTTCAAGCGATGGATCTACTCGTTGGTTGCAGTATCCCGCCGTGACAAATTCAGCGACCTTGCCGAACAAATCTCAGATTCAATCGGTCGTTACGTTATGGGCCAAGTTTCCATCGGCGCAATTGGTTCCACTTTGGCCTTCATCATGATGAGCATTGTTGGCGTTCCATATGCCCTTGTGCTCGCAATGATTGCCTTTGTGTTTGGTCTAATTCCATTAGTTGGTTCGATTTCATCAGCAATCCTGATCACACTCGTGGCCCTCAGTGTTTCACCAACCGCGGCGATCATTGCCGGCATTTATTTCTTGGTTTACATGCAGGTTGAGGCCTACCTAATCAGCCCGCGAATCATGAGCCACGCGGTGAACGTTCCCGGAGCAGTTGTCGTCGTGGCAGCACTCGCCGGTGGCGCGCTGCTAGGAGTTCTCGGCGCGCTTGTGGCGATTCCGGTTGCCGCTTCGATCCTGCTAATCTTGCGCGAGGTTTATAAGCCTTACCAAGACGCTCGCTAAAACTAAACGCTTTGCCAGTGAGTTGGCAGCGGGTAACTCTGCGGGCTCACCACGCGAACGATTTCATTTAGAACACGCGTTGTCGCAGATTCGCCTACCCACAGGTGTTTGGCGCCATCTACACCGATTATTTCGATGTGGCTAATCATGCCGAATCTATGTTCAGCCTCAGAGGGCTTCAGATAGTCATCATGTTGGGGAATCAGGGCAACAATCTTCTTGTCACTCCCCTGCCATCTGCGCAACTCGTCATCACTGGTGCGATGCAACGGCGGCGAAAGCAGAATTGCGCCGACCACATCTTGATTGACGCCATATTTCAATGCAAGCTCGGTACCAAATGACCAACCGACTAACCAAAGGTTAGGCAGTCCACGCTCTTTTGCAAACCGAACGGCCGCTTCAAGATCTAGCTGTTCGCTGACACCTTCGCCAAAAGCGCCCTGGCTCAGGCCCCGAGGCGAAGAAGTTCCACGGGTGTTGAAACGAAGAACAGCAATATTGGCTAGTTCAGGCAGTCGGTTAGAAGCCTTGCGCAAAATGTGCGAATCCATGAATCCGCCGTGAGTTGGCAACGGGTGCAGCGTGATCAGTGTGGCTACCGGTTGCCCACCAACCGGCATGGCCAACTCGCCGACAAGGTCAAGACCATCTTCAGTTCGAAGAACGATTTCTTCACGGATAACCGGCAACTCCACGCCTGAGCGAATTTCGATTAGTTCACTCAAAGTAGTGACCCTTGGAATGCTGCCCAACATGAATTATGAAAATGTCTGCGAGTGTCGACACCTCGAACTGAATCCCAGGCAACAAGGTGGCTGAGCCCCTTATTGATATTCAAATTGCAGTGTGGGCAAACCCAACTCTTGCCATCTTCAGCGTTCGCACCGATGCTGCTTTGAACCGTGTAAGAGACTCCTCGCTTAAACTCTTCGCGGCGATAGCCCATCCGTGCATTTGAAAGGTCGAGATCTTCACTCGAACTGCGCTTTGGGCCACGTGGCCGATTCGAGCGGGGCACTAGTACCAGCCGATTTTGTCAGAGTGAGCGAGGGCGCCACAAGGTGAGCCGTAACGACCCTTGATGTACTTGACGCCCCATCGAACCTGAGTTTCGTGGTTAGTCTGCCAGTCTGGCCCCTCTGAAGCCATCTTGCTACCCGGCAACGACTGTGGAATGCCGTAAGCGCCCGAAGACTTGTTGTGAGCATTCACTCGCCAGTTTGATTCGCGTTCCCAAAGCTTGACCAAACATGAGTACTGGTCTTCACCGAAGTTCATCTTCTTAAGCAGTTCATAGGCATAGGCCTTTGCAGTACCAGGAAGCGGAATGGATGCTTGCTCAACAAAGAGCGCAGCTGCATCATCGCCAGTCAAAATGTTGAAGCCACCGCGGGCAAAACTGATGGTTTGCGAAGTTGCAATTCCATAGCTTTGATCTTCTGGCTGCTCAGCGATGTCAAACACTTGGATAGTGCTTGCACTTGCCATAGTGCCGGCATAAGGATCAACTATGGTGACCAAGGCAAAACCAACTGAAAAAACGAAGCCCCAAAATGGCTGAAAAGAATACTTCTTCAAACGCGGAAATTTCGGTCGTTTGAACGGAGTCTTTTCGAGAGCCGCGTCGACTTTTTGCCCAACACGGTGCGACAGATTAGGCTTTAGCGCCTCATGTCTGCCCATTAGAACCTCTCAAATACCGGTTTGGTTCGCAAAACTCCAGTTTACCAACGGCAACTAAGTATTACCAGAGAGTATTGGCGATCTTGTAACCCTGACAAGAGGGGGTTGAATTCAAGACTTCACGAATTTTGCCCTTTTCGGCCGGTGTGACCCATATTCCATACTTGAGTTTCACTGCGACCTGTCGAGCAACGTATTTGCACCGATAAGATTTTGACGGTGGTAGCCAAGATGCCGCATCGCTGTCGCTCTTTTGAGAATTAGTAGGCCCGTCGACCGCAAGTAGATTCAATGGATCGTTGTAGAAGGCATTTCTCTTTGAATAGGAGAATTGCTGTGCCCCCTTTTGCCAAGCATCGCTACTGCTACCACGTGGTCAATTTGAACCTTCCACGATGTTGATGTCCCGCGCAGAAAATTTATCGTATGGCCGGTATACGGGTCTATCAGTACCCCACTAGCAACTGTGCACGGAGGCGACGGGCGATAGGTGATGCGGGTCAAATCGCGACGCAGAATGTAGTTGCGCAAATCACAGCCATCGCGCTCTCCCCAGCCATCGCTAAACAAGCTGCGGTCATAGCCAGTTTTAGGGGCTCGACCTTTTACATCTAAACAATTCAGTAGCTTCAGAGCCACAGATGTTGTTGCGCGGTGAGTTGCTGTAGGGCAATAGGTAGGTTTCGTTACGGCTGCAGCTGAGCCAACCGGGGCAATTTGAAACCCTAGGACAATCGCGATGGCGGTCGCCAATGAGATGACAGATTTAAAGCTGTTTCTCAATCTGAAGAACCTCAACGATTCGATCAATGAATGCGTCAACCTGAGCTTCAACATAGCCACCCCTCTTGGCTTTAAAGATAAAGCGTCGCACTGACAGCAAATCTAATGGCGTCTCTGAATCTAAGTGTCGAGCCAACGACTCACACAGTGCATCTACCTGCTTGCGGTCATAACCACGCAACAGATAACCGGTGGTAGAAAATTTACGACGCTTTGGGCGTTCGACGCGGCCACGAAGAATTTCTTGAATGCGCGAAAGGCGATCCTGCACGGCGTATCGACCCTTAGTTTCTAGTTGGTGAGCAATCTCGCGCTGCGCAAAGGTGTCCTCAAGTCGATCCATGGCTGAATCAACCGCACCAATGAGATACCCGCCGTGCACCAGGTCAAACTCGGTATTACGCACCTGGTCTGACCTGACTAAATCGGCGGTCGGGTTCGCAAATTGGTCTCGTGCCTTCGCGATAAAGGCATCAACCTGCTCTGGAACGTACCCGGGTTGCTTTGGCTCTGCCTTTGGAAAAGAAAAACTCACGTTTGCGCTGCCAATCTAGAAGGTGGTGATGAATTGCATGAACAAATATGTGATTAGTGCTGACGGAAGAATCGAATCCAATCGATCCATCACGCCGCCGTGCCCAGGCAGAATCGAACTCATGTCTTTGACACCTAGGTCACGCTTAATGAGCGACTCAGCTAGGTCACCAAAAACTGCCGAGAGCAAAAGTAGCGCGGCCAGCAGTAAGCCGGCCCACCATTCAAAATCGAAGAAAATGGTGGTCAAAACCACGGATGAAATGATGCCCGCGGTGATTGAAGCGACAAGGCCCTCCCAGGTCTTCTTTGGGCTAACTCCCGGTGCCAACTTGTGTTTACCAAGCTTGCGTCCAACGAGATACCCCATGGTGTCGATCATCGAAACAGTCACAACAAAGGTAATAACCCAGGCTGCACCATCTGGCTCACGAAGAAGCAAAATAGTGAAACTGGTCATCAGAGGTAAGTAAATGACCACGAATGCTGAAGCGGCAAAATCACGAACCGTGTGCCTAAAAGCCTGCATTGGCGCCTCTCGGCGCTCCCAGAGCAAGTGCACCAAGCGCCAAATAATCAACGCTGCAACGATCGCCAGTGCCACGAGCCACTGCATTTGCGCTCCGCCATAAAAAGCTGCCGGCATAATCAAAACCGAGCCGACTACAGACGGCACGCGAGGAACGTACCAACCCTTCAAGCGAAGAGCAGTCGAAAGCTCCCAGGCTCCGGCTCCAGCAGCTGCTGCAGCAAGAATCATGAAGCCCTCTTTGTAGATGAGCACGGATGCCAGGAAAACGGCACCCAATAGCAAACCGACCGCAACAGATTTTGACAGGCTGCGACCGCCTGGAGCTGGCTGTTGGGTGGTTGACAAATTAAACCTCGAGAAGTTCTGCTTCTTTACGCTTTAGAGCGTCGTCGATCGCATCAACGTGGGTTTTGGTTAGAGCATCGAGTTCTTTTTCGGCGCGTGCAATGTCGTCTTCGCCAGCCAAGCCGTCTTTCTTAAGAGCAGCCAAGTCATCGTTACCCTTGCGACGAATGTTGCGAACCGATACGCGGGCATCTTCGGCCTTGGTCTTGACAATCTTCACGTAGTCGCGGCGGCGCTCTTCGGTTAGATCAGGAAGGGTCACGCGAATCAAGTTTCCATCGTTCTGTGGGTTCGCATCCAAGTTTGGCATTTCGCGAATAGCACGCTCGATGCCCTGCAGAGCACCCTTGTCATAAGGAGTGATGACGATGGTACGGGCTTCAGGATTAGCAAGCTGACCCAGCTGACCAAGTGGAGTTGGAGTGCCGTAGTAGTCGACCATAACCTTCTGGAAAAGCTGAGGGTTGGCGCGACCAGTGCGAACATTCGCAAAGTCTTCCTTGGCTGAGTCGACAGCCTTGCCCATCTTGTCGGTAGTTGTTGCCAAGATTTCTGAAATCATTTTGTTCTCCTGTTGATCTAAGTTTTTAGCGTCGCTGCTTAGGCAGAAACGAAAGTTCCAATTTTTTTACCAAGGATGGCGTCGGTCACATTGCCCTGAGGCTGCATACCGAAAACGCGCATTGGCATGTTGTTGTCCATGCAGAGACTGAACGCAGTTGCATCTACAACCTTTAGGCCCTGAACCAAGGCATCCTGGTATGAAATTTCGTCTAGCTTGACCGCGTTCGAATCTTTACGAGGGTCAGCCGAGTACACACCATCAACACCGTTCTTTGCGACCAACACCTCGTCGGCCTTGATTTCAAGGGCGCGCTGGGCTGCAACAGTGTCGGTAGAGAAGTAAGGCAAACCTGCACCGGCGCCGAATATGACGACGCGGCCCTTCTCGAGGTGGCGAATTGCGCGAAGCGGGAGGTAGGCCTCGGTTACCTGAGCCATAGAAATTGCAGATTGAACGCGAGTGTCAACACCGGCTTGTTCCAAAAAGTCTTGCAGTGCAAGAGCATTCATGACAGTGCCGAGCATACCCATGTAGTCAGCGCGCGAGCGCTCCATGCCTCGCTGTGAAAGTTCTGCACCTCTAAAGAAGTTGCCGCCACCGACCACGATAGCTACCTCGGCGTGCTTGGCACCTTCGGCAATTTCGCGCGCCATTTCGGCAACGATGTCAGGGTTGACACCAAGAGTGCCACCACCGAAGGCTTCACCCGAAAGCTTTAGCAATACACGGCGCTTTTTCTCTGACACGAGACCTCCTGATAACGGCATTTTCCAAACACTATTCTAATCCGAGCAACAAAAGAGGCCCGGTCGAAAATGACCGAGCCTCTGTTGTTTTTAGCTTTTGTTATGCACCAACGCGGAAGCGAAGGAATGCAGAAACAGTAACGCCTGCGTTGTCTAGAACCTTAGCAACAGTCTGCTTGGTGTCCTTTGCGAAGTCCTGCTCAAGAAGAACGTTCTCTTTGAAGAATCCAGTTACGCGACCTTCAACGATCTTGGTGAGTGCAGCCTCTGGCTTGCCCTCGTTGCGAGCGGTTTCTTCAGCGATGCGACGCTCGGTTGCAACAACCTCTGCGTCTACATCTTCGCGGCTTAGAACGCTTGGTGAGAAAGCTGCAATGTGCACTGCAACATCGTGAGCGGTCTCTGCGTCTGAACCTGAGTAAGCAACCAAGACACCAACCTGAGGTGGTAGGTCCTTGCTGGTGCGGTGCAGGTAAGCGTCAACAGCTGCATCCTTGATAGAAGCCACCTTGCGTAGCTCAACCTTTTCACCCATGATTGCAGCTTCGTCGTTGATGGCGTCTTGAACTGACTTGCCACCTAGGTCTGCAACAAGTGCAGCCTCTAGGTCGGTTGCGCCAGCAGCAGCAATAGCGTCTGCGACTGAGTCTGCAAGTGCAACAAACTTTGGAGCCTTAGCTACGAAGTCGGTCTCACAAGCTAGTTCGATTAGGTAACCGGTGCCGTCAACAACACGTGCAACGATAAGACCGTTGCTGGTGGTGCGTCCTTCACGCTTGGTAACGCCCTTGAGGCCCTTAAGACGAAGGAACTCTAGTGCCTTGTCGACGTTGCCGTCAGCCTCGTCAAGAGCGCCCTTGCAGTCCATCATGCCTGCGCCACTGCGGTCGCGCAGGGCCTTTACATCTGCGGCGGTGTAGTTAGCCATGTTTACTTTGCTTCCTCTACTGCAACAGCTTCTGCAGCTGGTGCCTCTACGGTCTCAGCAGCGGCGTTGCCCTGCTCAAGAAGTTCGCGCTCCCACTCAGCTAGTGGCTCAGCAGCAGCCTCTGGCTTTGAGTGACGAGCAATTAGACCCTCAGCAACTGCATCTGCGATAACGCGGGTTAGCAGCTGAACTGAACGAATGGCATCGTCGTTTCCTGGAATACCGATGGTGACCTCATCTGGGTCACAGTTGGTGTCCAAAATACCGATTACAGGAATACCAAGCTTCTTTGCCTCGGTGATAGCTAGGTGCTCCTTGTTGGTGTCAACAACCCAGATCGCAGATGGAGTCTTGGTGATGTTGCGGATACCGCCCAGGGCCTTCTCTAGCTTGTCTTTTTCGCGACGAAGAATAAGAAGTTCCTTCTTGGTAAGACCGGTCTTGGTCTTACCTGAGAAGTCCATAACCTCAAGTTCCTTTAGGCGTGATAGACGCTTCTGGATGGTCTGGAAGTTGGTCAAAAGACCACCCAACCAACGCTGGTTGATGTATGGCTGGCCAACACGAAGTGCCTGCTCGGCGATTGCCTCTTGAGCCTGCTTCTTGGTACCAACGAAAAGAATGCTGCCACCGTGAGCAACGGTCTCTTTAACGAAGTCATATGCCTTGTCAATGAAAGCAAGTGACTGCTGAAGGTCAATGATGTAGATACCTGAACGGTCGGTCAGAATGAAACGACGCATCTTTGGGTTCCAACGACGGGTCTGGTGCCCGAAGTGCACGCCGCTGTCGAGCAGCTGGCGGATTGTTACTACTGCCATGAGCAGTCTCCTTTTTTTAAGGCGCGATGAAGCGCCACTCAGTTTGTGTTTCGAGCGGTTGCTCGAGACGCCTGGTGCCGGATCTGTTTCGCCGAATTGCTTCGGACCGAGTGAAACATGAATCTGATTCGACACGCGAAGTCGGCATGCTTTTTGAAGGTCAACTTAAAAAGTGGATTTCGCGAAGCTAGCCGCTTCTATAACTCTAGCAGCGACTCAACCGAGTTATCCACCGATTTCTCAATGTTTATAAGGATTATCTGTATTTTGACAGTCTAGGAAAATGATCACGAACATTCTCTGGAAGGCGACTGCACTGGCAATTTTGACGGTGGCGATCGGTGCAAACTTCAATTTTGATCTAGCCTCGGCAGAAGATCAAAAACAGAGGGAAGATGATCAAATCTGGATCATGCCATTAGAGCCACCAACCAGATTGGTGAACCCTTATCGACAACCGAGCAGCGACTACTCAGCAGGTCATAGAGGTGTTGATTTAGTTGCAAAAGTGGGTGAATCCGTGAATGCTCCGGCAGATGGTCACATTTGGTTCTCTGGCAAGGTGGTGAATCGCCAAGTGCTCTCAATCTTGCACGCCAATGGTTATCTGACCGAGTATGAACCAGTTTGCAGTGAATTTTCCGCTGGTCAAGCTGTCAGAATCGGTGATCTAATCGGCGTTGTTTGCGAGGCACACGCAAACTACCGGGCTCATTGTTTATCCGAGGTTTGCATGCACTTCTCACTGAGATACTCAGGTGAATACCTGTCACCACTTGCTCTCATCGGTGGGTTGAATCCGAGCCGATTACTGCCGATCAGCGAGATTTAGGCACGAGGATGGGCATTTTTATAGCCATCTTTGAGCCTTTCAATCGAGACATGCGTATAAATCTGCGTTGTACCCAAGCTCGCATGGCCCAGAAGCTCTTGCACAGATCTGAGGTCGGCTCCCCCATCAAGCAGGTGAGTTGCTGCGCTGTGACGAAGAGAGTGAGGGCCGGTTGCTCCAGTTGGTGTTGACTCAAGGCAGGATGCAACCAGTCCATAAACCTGACGAACTCCAACACGTTTGCCTCGAGAATTCAAAAGAAGCGCACTGTGGCTTTGCTCTGATTCAAGTTTTGGTCTACCTTGGCGAATCCAGCTATCTAAAGCTTCGGCAGCCGGCTTGCCATAAGGAACCATGCGCACCTTTGAACCTTTTCCCAAAACCCGAAGCAGCGAGCGCCCATAATCAATGTCTTCGAGATTTAACCCGACTAGCTCGCTAACTCGAGCTCCGGTTGCGTACAAGAGTTCAAATATCAGCAAGTCTCGCATTCCCTGAGGATTATCAGAGGTCGCTTTCAATTGGAGACTCTCAAATACTTGAGCGAGGCTTTCACGAGAAACCACTGTTGGCAAGGCCTTGTTTTGCTTGGGCGTTCGAAGCCTGAGTCCAGGGTCTACCTCAAGCACCTGATTCTTGTGCAACCAAGCAGTAAAAGATCGAAATGCAGCACTCTTGCGAGCCAGGGTTGACTTTGCCAAGCCTGTTTCGCTCAGAGCCCAAAGGTAATCTCGCAAAAGATCGATTGAAATTTCCGCAGGTTTTTGAATGGCGCGGGATTGAGCAAAATCCAACAATTCCGATATGTCTGATCGGTAGGCCTTCAACGTGTTCGGTGAAAACCCTCGGGCGCCTGAAAGCTGCTGCTCATATTGAGCGAGCGCTTCGGCGAAAAGTAAGTTCACGTTTCAAACAATAGTTTGGCTTCGAGCCCAACCCGAGCCTTGGCGCACTATGAATCCTTCGAGTTCAAGTGAGCTAAGCGCAATATGCACCTCTGAGCGGGTTAATCCCGCTGTGGTAGCGATTTCAGGCGATTCGAGGGAGCCGAAACCTATTGCGTCATACGCTCTGGTTTCGAGAGCACCGAGTTCACGTACCTGCACTGCTATTTCATCTTGGGCTTGATTTGAAGTATCAGCTGAGCCTTCGTGACCAAAGAGCCTGCTTTCATCGTTTGCGAAGTATGTTTTTAGGTCTTCCACTCGAATCACCGGTTGAGCCAGACCATCTCGAATCAATTGATTGCACCCCACCGACATGGCAGAGGTGATCTGGCCCGGAACTGCAATGACTGTTCGCTCCAGCGCCAGCGCATGCCTTGCCGTGCTCAACGCTCCTGATCTCCAGTTTGCCTCTACTACTAAAGTGACCGGGCTGAGGACTGCAATCAACCGATTTCGCTGCAGAAATCTCCATTTGGTAGGTGCCGTTCCTGGCGGCATTTCACTGATTACTAATCCCTCCGTAGAAATTCTGTGTAGAAGTTCAGAATGAGCCGAGGGATAAAAACGATCAACCCCACCTGCCATTACAGCGATGGTTTTACCTTGAGTTGCCAGTGCAATGCTGTGAGCTCGGCCGTCGACTCCAAGGGCACCGCCTGAGATTACACTGAGGCCCATCGCTGTCGCAGCAGCAACAAACTCGGCGGTTACTTCGCGGCCATAGGCAGAGATGGCTCTAGAACCAACAACAGCGATGGATGAATCAAGTCGTTCTAGGTTTGCAACTTTGCCCCTGCACCAAAGAACCATTGGAGAATGAACTCCAAGATCGAAAAGCTGAGACGGCCAAAAGTTAGAGACAGGAGAAACTGTTGAGCCGCCGAGACCCCTGACTAGCTCGAGTGTTGCTGACAATTCGGCAAGCGACTTGCGGCTCCCCCACCGCTCCAGACCATCTGCATAGGCGTTTTGAAACTCTTGTTCGCCAATAAATTCGATGTTGGGCTCACAATTTTGCTGCAACTCTTGGTATACGACCTGCGCAGAAGCACCGTGAAGTACAAGCTCTAAGGCCTTATCAGAGCCGAGAGACTGCACTAGAAAACCGGCAAGCCCGTCACCTGGCTCACACATAAGACTCCAAGCAAGATAAGCAAAATGTTGAGTGACTCGCTCTGGTTCAACACCAGGGCTAATTCCGTTTAGCAATGCAGCAATATGCTCGGTGGATATCTTCAAGTCAGCCACCTCAAACTCCAACCATCGGAGAATCGCTACCTCGAAGATATGCCGCCTCTACGATGTGTTCACGCCGGGGTTGGTCGCAACCCGCGAGATCAGCAATCGACCAAGCTAACCTGAGGCAACGGTCATAACCGCGCATACTTATTTTGCCCTTGGCAAGTGCTCGATCAATTGGTTGGGTAACTTCGGAAGCAAGTCTCAGTTGCTTTCTAAGGTACGAGCCTGGAACCTGCACATTCAACGACCAAGGTGTCGCACTAAGTCGATCTGCCGCTAGTTCACGGGCACATTGCACCTGCTGTCTGAGCTGTTTTGAGGTCATTTGGTTTTCCTGAGCAGCCTCGAGATCAAGCGCCATTTGGCCAGCGTTCGCAGCCGATATAGCCAGCCGAATATCTATTCGATCGAGCAAAGGGCCACTTAGCTTATTTGCATATTTTCTCTTGGCTACCTCGCTGCAGGTGCAACCTCGGGCTTGCCCAAAGCTTCGGCCGCAGGGGCAAGGATTAGCTGCCAGCACCAGTTGGAACTTAGCCGGAAAACGTGCCGTTCCGGCGCTTCGGTTGATTAGCACCTCGCCAGATTCGAGTGGTTGCCGGAGTGCCTCTAAGACTGGTAATTGAAACTCCGGTGCTTCATCGAGAAAGAGAACGCCATTATTTGCTGTTGATATCAACCCGGGTCTGGGGAGCCCGACACCGCCACCCACGAGCGAACTCACTGATGCGGAATGGTGAGGTGCTTCGAATGGTGGGCGCTCTACTAAACCATTTAAGGCCACAACTGCCGACCTTCGATGATCAGCTATCGACAAAACCGCGGTGGTCTCGAGAGCCTCGGCCAGGGGCAAATTGGGCAGCAATGTGGGTAGGCGTTCGGCCAACATGGTTTTTCCTGCGCCAGGAGGCCCAACCATAAGCAGGTGATGGCCACCGGCGGCAGCAACGGTAAGGGCCCTGATCGCGTCTGCCTGACCGAGAATGTCAGAAACATCTATGTTTTCAAGGTTTGATTTTCCGGCAATATTTGACTCCGAAACTGTTGCAACAATTGGTTCTGGTTTTTGAATAACCAAATTCGCGCCGTGAATATTTGCAACTTCTGCCAGCGAATTCACTCCCATCACCTCGACGCCTGATACCAATTTGGCTTCTTCGAGATTGGCTGCAGGCACTATGGCTCTAGAGAATCCGAGCGACTTGGCCGATAAAAGTGAAGGCAAGACACCAGCCACCGATCGAACCGAGCCATCAAGCCCAAGTTCACCAAGGTGAATGTAATTTCGTACCGAATGGTGACTAATCTCGCTCGTAGCTGCCAATATCGCAACCGCAATCGATAAGTCAAAACTTGCGCCTTGCTTAGGAACCGATGCAGGAGACAAATTCACTGTCACTCTTCGAGCGGGCATTTTCAAACTACTGTTTTGAATTGCCGCCCGAACCCGGTCTTTAGATTCACTGAGACTTGCATCGGGAAGCCCGACCAGCACAAAACTTGGCAAATTACTCGAAATTTCAGCTTCAATTTCAATTAGAGTTCCTGCCAAACCAAGCAAACTTATTGCGAAACTCTTGGCAACGCTCATCAGTAAACCTGCTTTAGGTGTTCAATTGAAACTCTGCCGTGTGACACCAAAACTGCGATGGCATCTAGCCGAACATTCACTCCAGAAATCTCGTGAGTCGCGCACCATTGAGCAACTAACCTGCGCATTCGCGAGACTTTCTGAGGATTAATCGCCTCAAAAGGGTGGCCATAACCAGAACCACTTCGAGTTTTTACTTCAACAAAAACGAGCCGATTTGCATCTTGGGCAACTAAATCAATTTCACCCACCGAACATCGCCAGTTTCGCTCAACGATTTGATAACCCCGATCATTCAGGTAATCAGCTGCTCGATCTTCTCCGTATTTGCCTAAGGCTTGATTTGAAATCATCTAGCCAGCATTTCTTGCTTAAAGCCAAAATGAGCGCCTGCGCGCTCATCTGTGGAGAAAATCAACCGGACTGACGCTGTTAGTTTTCGCCGGCTGCAAATTCTTTCGGAAGGTTGAACGCGGCACCGGTCAGCTCTTCGACGTTGACGTCTTTAAAAGTTAGCACTCGCACATTCTTTACAAAACGGTCGGTGCGGTAGATGTCCCAGACCCAAACGTCTTTCATTGCCAACTCAAAATAAAAATCGTTTCCGGCGTCGACTCGCTTTAAATCAACCTCGTTGGCTAAATAAAAACGTCGTTCGGTCTCGATTACATACTTGAACGTGCCGACAACGTCACGATATTCGCGATAGAGCGCAAGCTCAGCCTCGCGGTCGTAGTCCTCGATCTCGTTCTCATCCATGGCTTAAGTCTAAATGCCTTCGAGAGTTGAGTTTTCAGCCAGAATTTTGGTGAGCCAAGTTAGTCGGTGTTCGCTGCTTGGCCCATGTTCATGAATGGCACGGATGTGGGCCTCTGAGGCATAACCCTTGTGTCCATCAAAACCATACGCCTGGTGCTGGTTAGCCAGACGAATCATCAAACTATCGCGTTGCACCTTTGAGATAACCGAAGCGGCAGCAACCGAAACACAATCGCGGTCAGCCTTGGTCTTCACCATCACTGGTATTCCCATTGCCTTTTCACCAAGCCAATTATGAGAACCGTCAAGGATAATTACCGCGCCATCTTGGGCAATCTCTTGGCGCAATAGTGAATCGTTTAGAAGTTCGCGTAAAGCCTCGGCACCCGCGGCGGCTAAGGCAGCCACGATTCCCTCGCTATCGATTCTTTGGGCAGAAACCATGCCTACAGCTGAGGCTTCGACCCAATCAGAAACCGGAGCAAGCAATTCATTGCGAACTTTTTCGCTGATTAATTTGGAGTCGCAAAGCTTTTCGGGCCAGGGTTGCGAATTGGCTTTGCCGTCGCGATCAATAAGCGCAACACCCACGGCAACAGGGCCAGCAATCGCGCCTCGACCAACTTCATCCATGCCGATAACAAACCTATGGCCAGCTGCCCACAGCTCGCGCTCTAAGTTAAGGCTTGGGTACGTCTTTGAAGACATCTGCGTAGTTGTCTAAAAATTTCCAGTGGGCCGAAGGCCAGCTGACCACTAGGGCACGGCCTACAACAAAGCTTTCGCCAACAAAACCTTTACTAGGCAAATCTTCGTGAAAGCGCGAATCTTGGCTATTTTCGCGGTTGTCACCCATTACCCAGATAGAGCCCTCAGGCACAACCACATCAAAGTCAATGCTCGAAGGTGGCACGTCGGTGCCCAGGTAAGTTTCGTCTATCGAAACGCCGTTGATCATGAGGTTGCCGTTTGCGTCGCAGCATTGAACGTGGTCTCCGGCAACACCGATTACGCGCTTCACTAGGTGCTGACTACTGTCTGGTGCAGCCAAGCCAAAGGCAGACAAGAACCACTCAACTCCAGCTTCTATTGGGTTTTTTTCATCTTCAACCACTGGACCAAGCCAGCCGCCGGGATCTTTAAAAACCACAATATCGCCACGTTGAATTGGCATTAGATCTGGAGTTAATTCATTCACGATGATGCGGTCATCGATCTGAAGAGTTTCGAGCATTGAACCCGATGGAATGAAGAATGACCTCAGCAAGAAAGTCTTGATTAACAGAGAAAGCACCAACGCAGTTCCGACAATTGCGACCAGATCAAAAATCAAAGAGACGAAAACGTTTCTTCGAAACTTTTTGAACTTGCCGTTGCCGGAAGTGCGTGGTGCTTTGCTTTGCGGGCTTATCAAAGACCCGAGGTTCTTCATGCTGTTAGGCGATTTAGATGTTGTCGCGCTTTTCGGCGATCTTCGCCTTCTTGCCGCGAAGGTCGCGCAAGAAGTAAAGCTTTGCACGGCGAACGTCACCGCGGGTAACAACTTCAATCTTCTCGATCACTGGTGAGTGAACTGGGAAGGTACGCTCAACGCCAACCTGGAAAGAAACTTTACGAACGGTAAAAGTCTCGCGAACTGATTCGCCTGAACGACGAATTACGATGCCCTGGAAAACCTGAACACGGCTGCGGTTACCTTCGATGATGTTTACGTGAACCTTTACGGTGTCACCAACACGAAACTCTGGGATGTCTGAACGCAGTGATGCTGCGTCTACTGAATCAAGAATGTGCATTTTGAATCACTCTCTGTCACTGCACGCAGGTCAACAACGGTTAGTTATAAGTTGAATGTTGTCTTTATTGCCAGACTCCCCTGCGGCAGAGCAACTAGTGGCGAACAACAGTTTCTAGTTTAGCCAAGAAAACTGAGATTCAGCAACGGTTGGCGCTTATTCACCAAGCAGGTCGGGGCGTACTTTTTTCGTTCGCTCTATTTGCTGTTCTCTGCGCCAAGCGGCAATGGCTGCATGGTTTCCACTGGTTAGAACCTCGGGTACATCCATGCCTCGCCAATTAGACGGCTTGGTATAACTCGGGTATTCAAGCAAGCCGTCAGAATGCGATTCTTCAATTAGGCTTTCGGCGTTGCCAATAACCCCTGGGATAAGCCTCACGATGGCCTCGGTCATTGCAATTGCAGCGACCTCACCGCCATTCAGAACGTAGTCGCCAAGGCTGATAAGTCTCACACGCGCTTTTGTCGACGCGTATTCAACTACACGCTGATCAATTCCCTCGTAGCGGCCACAGGCGAACACAATGTGGTCTTCTTTAGCCAGCTCGTAGGCAGTTGCCTGTTTAAATTGCTCACCAGCTGGCGAAGTAAAAATGACGGTGCAGTTGCCGTCTTCAGGCAAAATCGCATCAAGCGCTTCGCCCCAAGGCTCTGGTTTCATCAACATGCCAGCACCGCCACCATATGGGCTGTCGTCTACTGTCTTGTGCTTGTCGTGAGTGTAATCACGAAGGTCGTGCGCCTCAAAGTTGATTAGGTTCTTTTCGCGGGCCTTGCCCAAAAGCGAAAGATCAAGCGCCTTGAAGTAGTCCGGAAAAATCGTGACAGCGTCGATACGCATTTTCGATTACTCCGACTCTTGTGCCTGGTCTGAGTCGAAGGCAGGTTCGTCTTCTGAGTCTTCGTCGGCAATTTCTTCAAAAAGACCGCCAGGAGGAGTGATTTGAACCTCACCCTTCACAACATCAACCGATGGAGCAAAAGCCTTGATAAAAGGCAAAAGCACTTCGCCCGATGCAGTTTTGATGGCCAAACAGTCTTGAGCTGGCAGGTGGTCAACGCGAACGACTTTGCCAATTTCTTGTCCGTCACGGATTACCTTGAGGCCAACGAGTTGGTGGTCATACCAAGCGTCAGGCTCTTCAGGTAGCACCTCAGTGTCGGCGTTCACCAAAAGAATCGCCTTGATTAGAGTCTCAGCTAAGTTTCGGTCTTCTACATTTTCAAGAAAAAGAACCGGGGCCTGGTTGTAGTAACGGAGTTCTTTTACGGTTACGGTTTTGCCGAACCAAGGTGAAGAATCAGGAACCTGAAGTTCTAGAACGGCTCCGGGCGCAAAGCGAACATCCGGGCTGTCTGTATATAACTCGAGTTTGAAAGCACCCTTTAGGCCATGGGCCTTGACCAGGCGACCAACTCGGAGCGTTGTCTTATTAGAAATCTGTGTCCACCACGTCAACGCGGACTTTTTTGCCATCGGCTAGGGCGTTCACAAGTGTGCGAAGCGCCTTGGCGGTGCGGCCGTTGCGCCCGATCACTCTACCCAGGTCGTCTGGGTGCACGTGAACCTCAAGCAAGTCTCCTCGCGAGGTTGAGCGTGCAGTCACGGTGGCGTCGTCAGGATTGTCGACGATGCCTTTGACTAGGTGTTCGAGCGCAGCGGCTAGCACTTATTAAGCCTCTTCGTTTACAGCAGCTTCTTCAGCAGCAGGAGCCTCTACGGTCTCTTCTGCGGCATCAGCAACTGCGTCTTCGATTGACTGGACTGCTTCTTCAGCTGCGTCTGCAGCCTCTGCGATAACCTCTTCAGCAGCAACTTCTGCTACAACTGGGGCAACCTTGATTTCAGCCTTTGGACGAAGAACGGTCTTCTTGGCGCCATCAACAACGAACTCAGCCTTAGCAGCCTTTACCTGAACGGTGTTCTTTGCTGACTTGTCACCCTTTGAAGCCTGTAGGTCACCGGTCAACTTTAGAAGTACAGCTACCTGCTCGGTTGGCTGTGCGCCAACGCTTAGCCAGTACTGGGCACGCTCTGAGTTGACCTCAATTAGTGAAGGGTTCTCGGTCGGAATGTAACGACCAATTTCTTCGATAGCACGGCCATCACGCTTGGTGCGTGAGTCTGCTACAACGATGCGGTAGTGAGGCGCGCGGATCTTGCCCATGCGCTTCAAACGAATTTTTACAGCCACGATTGCTCCTGATTTTTCATGTTGGTGCGAACGTTCAACCGTGAGCGTGGGGGCACACTCGGTGAAAAAGCTCTATGGGTTGTCGTTGCGTTTGGTTAGAGGGTCAAACGGCGACAACCGCTCTATTCTGCCAGAAAACTAGCCTTACCGCTAGTTCATTGGCCTTAGATTCTTGGATAGTTTAAATTCCGAAAGCCGAACCACTGCCGGTTGACCCGGCAGAATTTGGATTCTGACCAAGGGCGCGGGCTGCCTCTTCGGCGGCTCGCTTTGCCGGGTTACCTGACTTTGAGCCCTTATTCTTGTCTTTGCCCTTAGCTTTACCGCCGCCGAATGAGCCCATCCCAGGCATTGCGGGCATGCCCGGCATCTGCGGAACGCCACCCTTGGCTACTGTTTTCATCATTTTGGCTGCTTGTTCGAAGCGATTGACCAACGAGTTGACGTCAGTCACAGTCATTCCAGAGCCCTTGGCAATTCGAGCGCGTCGTGAACCATTGAGAATCTTTGGTTGACGGCGCTCGGCAGGAGTCATTGACCGAATAATCGCCTCGGTGCGGTCAATCTCACGTTCATCAAAGTTGTCGAGTTGTGCGCGCATCTGCCCTGCACCGGGCATCATGGCCAGCATGCTCTTCAGCGAGCCCATCTTTCGCAGCTGCTGCATTTGATCCATGAAATCTTCGAGAGTAAAGCTATCTTTGGCGATTTTTTCAGCCATCGCGCGAGCTTCAGCTTCATCGAAGTTCTTCTGCGTCTGCTCAATCAGAGTGAGAATGTCACCCATGTCAAGAATTCGACTGGCCATACGGTCTGGATAGAACGGCTCAAAGGCATCCATGCCCTCGCCATTCGAAGCAAACACAATTGGCTTGCCGGTTACCGAAGCCACCGAAAGCGCTGCACCACCGCGAGCGTCACCGTCAAGCTTGGTCAGCACGACTCCGGTGATTCCCACGCCTTCGTCAAAAGCCTTAGCGACATTTACTGCGTCTTGGCCGAGCATTGAGTCGACAACGAAAAGAACTTCGTCTGGGTCGACAGCCTTGCGGATGTCGATTGCCTGTTGCATCAATTCTTCGTCAACACCGAGACGGCCGGCGGTGTCAACAATGACGACGCTGAACAGCTTCTTTTCGGCGTGCTTGATAGCCTCTTTAGCTACCTTCACCGGGTTGCCCACACCATTGCCAGGTTCTGGAGCGAACACCGGCACACCAACTCGTTCACCAACTACCTGAAGCTGGTTGACAGCATTCGGGCGTTGAAGGTCAGCAGCCACCAAAACTGGTGTCTGCCCCTGATCTTTCAACCATTTGGCTAGTTTTCCGGCGAGTGTGGTCTTACCCGCACCCTGCAAACCAGCAAGCATCAATACAGTTGGTGGCTTCTTGGCAAACGAAAGCTTCTTTTGCTCGCCACCCAAAATTGTGACCAACTCTTCGTTGACAATTTGAACGACCTGCTGGGCCGGGTTAAGCGCCTTTGAAACTTCGTCACCCAGTGCGCGGTCGCGAACGGCGCCGGTGAAAGTCTTGACAACTTCTAGAGCGACATCGGCTTCAAGGAGTGCCCGGCGAATTTCGCGGAGCGTCGCGTCGATGTCAGCAGCGCTAAGCTTTCCCTTCGAGCGAAGGTTTTTGAAAGTATCAATCAGGCGATCTGAGAGGTTACCGAACAAGTTGGTTTCTCCTAACTAACTAGCCCGCGAGCGAACTCTTGTGCATCGAAAAATGCGAAATCGTTTATGCCTTCGCCCACACCAACGAGCTTTACCGGAATACCGAGTTCCTTTTGAATAGCAAAGACAATGCCGCCCTTGGCTGTTCCATCTAACTTGGTGAGAACAACGCCAGTCACCTTGGCAACCTCAGCAAACGCCTTTGCCTGGGCCAAACCGTTTTGGCCAGTGGTGGCGTCTAGAACCAGCAGAACTTCTGAGATTTCGGCTTGCTTTTCGATTACGCGACGAATCTTGTCAAGCTCGCCCATGAGGTCAATTTTGTTCTGTAAACGTCCAGCGGTGTCAATAATTACGATGTCGGCATCAGCTTTGATTGCAGCTTCAACCGATTCAAACGCCACGGATGCTGGGTCTTGCCCCTCTTGCTTTGGGCGAACCAGGGTTGCACGAGCACGCTCGGCCCAAGTGGCAACCTGGTCAACTGCTGCCGCTCTGAAGGTGTCGGCTGCGCCGATAAACACCTTCCAGTCACCTTCGGTTAGCCAGTTTGCTAGCTTTCCAATGGTGGTGGTTTTTCCGACTCCGTTGACACCGACAACAAGAAAAACGTAGGGCAATTTACCGGCCGAAAGATTCAGGGCTTTGTCGCTGCGCTCGAGAGACTCTGCCAAAACGGTCGCCAAAATATCTTTTAGCTGGCTCTCGCTTTCGGCTCCTGCCTTTTTTGCACGAAGCTTCACCTCGTCAACAATCGCGACTGCTGCATCCAGACCAAAGTCAGCTTGAATCAAGATATCTTCAAGGTCATCCAAGTTTTCTGGGTCAAATTTAATTCGACTGAAGAGGCTGCGAATGCCCTTTTTGGCGCTTCGCTTAGGCAGTTCTACCGCCACAAGTTCTTCACTGATCGCTGGAGTCAAAACCTCGTGGACCCCGGGAACCTCAACAATCGGTTCGAGTGCCGGCTCGATTACCTTTTCAATAGCTACTTCAGTAGTCGGCTCGGCAACGGTCGCGACTTCTTCGTTTCGCTTTTTCTTCCAGAACATCAAAGCCATGAGTTTAGGCCTTGTCTAGCAGTCGTTGGCCAACTACGGCCGAAACACCATCTTGACGCATCGAGACTCCATAGAGCGCGTCAGCAATCTCCATGGTGCGCTTTTGGTGGGTGATGATGATGAGCTGAGAATTCGAACGCAGGTCTTCAAAAATCTGAAGCAAACGACCAAGGTTTGCATCGTCAAGAGCAGCCTCAACCTCATCCATGACATAGAACGGTGAAGGGCGCGCTTTGAAGATAGCCACCATCAAAGCAACCGCAGCCAACGAACGCTCACCACCCGAAAGCAGCGACAATCTTTCGATGCGCTTACCGGCCGGTTTTACCGTGACTTCGAGGCCGGTGGTCAGCATGTCATCAGGATTGGTCAAGAATATTGAGCCGGTACCGCCTGGGAACAGCGTTGGGAACACCTGCTCGAAAGCCTTGCGTGTGTCTTCAAACGCATCGGCAAAGATAACCTGCATCTTGGTGTCGAGGTCTTCGATGATCTGCAGAAGGTCTTTGCGAGTTTGAGTTAGGTCGGCCAATTGCTCGGTCAAGAACTTGTGTCGCTGCTCGAGTGCCGCAAACTCTTCGAGAGCAAGCGGGTTTACTCGGCCAAGTTTTTCAAAAAGACGCTCGGCATCGCGAAGGCGTTTTTGCTGTTCTTCACGGATGAAAGGCTTGGTGCCGCCCTCAGCTTCTTCATCTGGAATACCCAGCTCTGGTGAATACTCTTCTAGGAGCACAGACTGTTCAAGACCAAGCTCGTCGTTTGCACGCGAGACCAAGTTCGCAAGTGTCAAACGCTTTTCGTGGTTTGCAAGTTCCATGTCGTGAACGTTTTGGGTGAGGCTAGCGAGCTTCATCTGAATCTCAGCAGTTTCACCACGAAGCTTCACCAACTCAGCGTTCTGGTTGGCTCGTGCGGTTTCAAGTTCGTGCAGGCGCACTTTTGCCAGCGAGGCGCTATTTGCCACCGCATCCATCAAGACAGGAAGGGCATCAAGAACCTGTTGTGCCGAATCAAGTTGCGCTTTTCTTGCTGCTGCAGCAGCTTTTGATTTTTCGATAGCAACCTTGGTTTCAGCAACCTGTGCTCGAAGTGACTCAGAGCGTTGCTTCTCAACGCGAACACGCTCAACAGCAGCGCCAAGGTCAACACGCACTTCTAACTCACGTTGACGTTCTTGCTCGAGATTCTCTGCGAGCGTTTGACGGTTGGCCAGATCAAGTGCCGGTCGTTCTTGAGCCGCAAACGAATCATGTGCGGCAATTGCTTCGGCCAGCTTTGACTCGGCGTCTGAAATTCCAGTTGCTGCAGTCTGAGCTACCTGGCTAAGTCGTTCAATTTCTGCTTCTGAGGCTTCAACCTGAACGCGAAGGCGACCAAGTTTTTCTGCATTTGAAGCCAAGTTTTGGTCATGCTCTTTGAGTGCAGCTAGGGCATCCTTGGCACTTGCCTTGGCCGCCTCTTCGGTCGCTCGAGCTTGAGTTAGCTCGGAACGAGACTTTTCAATTGCCTCTGTGACTTCAGCTAGGCGAACTTCTGCAGAGTCGCGCTCGGCAACAAGCTCTAGCTTTGAAGGCTTATTTGATGAACCGCCACGGATAACCGATTCAGTCAATACATCGCCGTCGAGGGTGATCAGAGTGAGCTTTAGAGCATCCTGGTTCGATGCATAAAGCGACTTGGCAGCATTGATGTCATCGACGACAACAATGTTGGCCAACAGGCTAATGATTCCTGCAGGAGCTTCAACGACATCAGCTGCAGAGCGCGCACCAGCCACATTGGCAATGCCTGAGGCAGCGCCTTTAAGGTCAACGTCAGCAACAATCAGTTCAACACGACCACCCTGGGTCGATTTGAGGTGCTCAACCGCAGCGAGTCCGGCTTCTCGGGTGTCGGCAACCAGAGCATCAGCCAACGGGCCAAGTGCGGCGGCAATCGCAGCTTCAAAGCCCTTTTGAATTTTCATGTGGGTTGCGACTAGGCCACGGATGCCGCGAAGGCCGGCTGAAGCTAGCTCGGTCGCTCCATCTTTTTGCTCAAGCGTTAGGTTCAATGCTGATCGCTTCGCCGACAGAGAATCGCGTTCACGCTCGGCTTGGTGCAGTTCTTCTCGAAGACTCTCGATTTGAGCCTGTGACTCAGAAACAGCTTTTTGAGCGGCTTCATAGGCAGCTTCGAGGCCGTTGTCAGTTGGTGACTGTTGGAGTTGTGCTTCTAGCGCCTCATACTCAGACCTACGCTGGGCGTGACGCTCACGTGCTTCATCCAAGGCACCCTCGTGACGAATCACCTCGGCGCGCAGGCTGGCAAGCTTCGACTCGGCAACATTAGCTTCATTGGCAAGTCGAGCCTTGTCTAAGTCAAACTTAGAAATCAGCGCGTTCTGCTCGGCAACCTCGTTGTCAAACTTTTCAAGCACATCGCGCGCCTCGCTTCGAGCTTGTTCAGCCTCGTGCAACGCCTGTTTTAGTGTCTCAACGTTATTTGCCAGTTCATCGGCGGCAAGTTCGGCCGCTTGACCTTCAGCCTCGAGCGCGGCTGGATCAATTTGAGAACCAGACACTTCAGCCTGTGAACCAAGCAATGCAACCTTTTGATTGGCAATTGACAGCAACGAACGCAGACGCTCTGAGAGCGAGTCAAACTGATAGGCCAAGTTGCGGGCCTGGTCTAGTTCGGTAGAAACCTGTGCAGCTTCAAGTTGGCTAAGTCGGGCCGTGTTCTCAGCAAGAAGAGTTTGCAAGAGGTTGCGTTCGCCGCGACGATCGGCCTCGCTCTTTGCAGTTTCTTCAAGGGCCTTGTGCAGTTCGGTAATGTCGGCTGCCAAAATGCGGGCTTTCGCATCACGAACCACAGATGCGATTCCCTGTGCCTCGCGAGCAACTTCTGCCTGCTGACCCAGAGGTTTCAGTTGGCGTCGAACTTCGCCAGCAAGGTCGTTTAGGCGAGTGAGGTTGGCTTGCATTGCCTCGAGCTTGCGCTGAGTCTTTTCTTTGCGACGGCGATGCTTGAGAATACCGGCAGCTTCTTCGATGAACCCACGACGTTCTTCAGGGGTTGCACGCAACACTGAATCGAGTTGCCCCTGGCCAACAATTACGTGCATCTCGCGGCCAAGACCTGAGTCGCTCAGCAACTCTTGAACATCAAGCAAACGGCATGCGTCGCCATTGATTGCGTATTCGCTACCACCGTTACGGAACAGTGTTCGCGAAATGGTTACTTCGGTATAGTCAATCGGCAATGCGCCATCAGAATTGTCAATGGTAAGAATTACTTCGGCGCGACCAAGCGGACCCTTTGTGCTGGTTCCCGCAAAAATAACGTCTTCCATCTTGCCGCCACGAAGGCTCTTGGCACCTTGCTCACCCATCACCCAGGCAAGCGCGTCAACCACGTTTGATTTACCGGAACCATTAGGGCCAACAACTGCGGTCACCCCAGGCTCGAAAGCGAAAGTTGTAGGTTGAGCGAAAGACTTAAAGCCTTTGAGGGTCAAACTCTTTAGATACAAGCGTTCTCCCGCCCCTCTTCAATTCGCTCGGATGCATTCCCAATGAAATGCCTAAAAGTCAAAAATACCCCACTTTTAGCGGAGTTTTTGGCACTTTGGGCAGAAGTGCGAACCACGGTTCATCCATGATTCGCGCTTGATCTCGGTCGAGCAGCGTTTGCAAGCTGTGCCGGTCATGCCATAGGCATTTAGCGAAACGGCAAAATAACCGCTCTCGCCATTTACGTTCTTGTATTGCTCGTCGAAACTGGTGCCACCCTGAAGCACAGCCTTAGACAAAATTTCTTTGACATTTGACAACAACTCGCGCATTTTTGCTTTGCCGATGGTGTCGGCCGGTTGGTCGTAGTGAAGTTTCGATGCCCATAGAGCTTCATCGGCATAGATGTTTCCGATTCCGCTAATTGTCTGCTGGTCTAGCAAAACTCGCTTGATTCCTGAATGCTTTTTTGCAACCTTCGCCAAAACGGAAGTTTCACTGAAGTTTGGGTCAAGCGGATCTCGACTTATGTGTGCCGCCGAGGCCGGAATCAGGTTCTGCCACCAGGTTCCCTCGGCTACGCCGTCGCTATAGCCGCCGGCAAGCGAATCGTTGGTTTCGACCAATTCATCGATAGCTAGCGAACCAAATAGTCGCTGATCAATAAAGCGAAATTCATATGGCTGACCATCGGCAGATTTGACATAGATGGTGGCTCGAGTGAGTTTGTCTTCGGTGAAAGCTGGGGTTCGAAGCAGCATCTGACCACTCATGCCGAGATGCCCCACAAGTGCAAGCCTGTGACTGGTTGCTACAGCCGGTTCAATTGGCATCCACAGAAACTTGCCTCGTCTTGCCACACCTAAAATTTTGCTGCCGACAAGGGTTTGGCGAAAATCTTCAACGCCACCTGGATGCCGCTTGAATGACCGCGTGTCAAAAACATCAAGCGATTCAACAATCGCCCCGGTTAATGCTGGAGCAAGCCCTGCTCGAACGGTTTCGACTTCTGGAAGCTCAGGCAATTATTTTGCCTTTTTACGCTTGGGCAGAACTAGGTCGGTATTAGCGAGTGCCGAAATCGCAGCTTCGGTTTCTGCAAGTTTTTTACTGCGCCCAGTACCCTGGCCAATCACTTTGCCTTCATAGGTGAGAGTTGCAGAAAATTCAATTGCGTGATCTGGGCCCTGACGTTCAATTTCGTAAGGCGGATGTTCGACTGCGGCAGCTTGAAACATTTTGTGAAGCTGAGCCTTGGGGTCGGCGTTTCTCAGCAGACCTTCAACGTCAGAAAGCAGCGGGAACACCCAACGAGCTACAAATTCAGCAGCTTCGTCAATTCCGTTTGAAATGTAGATGGCGCCCAGAACCGCTTCAAAGGCATCAGCCAGAAGGTTCATGGTGGTTCGACCACCATCTTTTTCGGCGCTCTTGCCTAGACGAAGGTAGTTACCTAACCCGATTTCAGTAGCCAAGGATGCCAGTGCCCGGGCAGAAACAACCGCGTGCTTAACGGTGCTTAGGTCAGCTTCTGAAAGGTCGGTGAGGGTTTCATAAATATGTGCAGTTACAACAAAACCCAGCACCGAGTCGCCTAGAAACTCTAGACGTTCGTTGCTGGGTAGGTTGCCATGTTCATACGAATATGAACGGTGAGTCAGTGCGAGTTCGAGCAACTGAGGCTCGATTTCAACGCCTAAGCGATTGCATAGAACGTTGAGGTTCATCGCGTGACTTTAAGTCTTAGGCGTCAGCGACCTTGCGGCCCTTGTACTCAAGGAACAGCGCGTTGCCGGCTGAGTCGGTTACAAGCTTTGCGCGGTGAGGCATGCTGTAAACAGTCTTGCCGTTTTCAATGGTCTTGACGAGAGTAACCTCGGCAGCCTTCCACTGTGAACGACGAGCGTGAGTGCGTGCGCGAGAGAGGCGTCTCTTTGGTACTGGCATGGTACTTACTCTTCCTTTTTTGTGAAGCTTTCTAGGGCACTCCATCGCGTATCAATCGCGGCGTCGTGCACGTGGTGCGGGTTTTCAGCAACCTTCACACCACAATCTGGGCACAGGCCAAGACAGTTTTTTCTACAAACTGGGTGGAACGGGAGGCTTAGAACAACCGCGTCACGGATGACTTGTTCAAGATCAATTTGCTCGTCTTCGACAACGTAGTCATCCTCGTTGGTTAAAGAATAGGCGAAAAGCTCTTGAAAATCTACTTCTACGGGCACAGTAATTGGATCAAGACAACGACTGCACTCACCATCAGCATCTACAAAGACCTCACCGGTTGCAAGAATGCCCTCGTGAACTGACTCGACTCGAAGATCAAGGTCGAGTTCGATTCCTTCAGAAACCTTTACCAAGCCGTCGCCAAAATCGCCGGTCGTCACGATGTCGAGCTTGTATTCGCGCATGGCACCTGGCTTGTGCATGATGTCGCGCACTGAAATTAGGTATGGAGATTGGGCAGCCATTTAGTACTTTGCCTTTCGATTGGCCGAAGAAGAGGCTAACGCACGAGCAACCACCTGCGGAACATATTTCAAAACATCGCCGTTCAAATCGGCAACTTGCCTTACCAGCGAGCTCGAAATGTGGCCGTGAATTGGGTCTGCCGGAATAAACACGCTCTCTACCGAGGCGAGGTCGCGGTTTACCTGAGCCATCGGCAATTCGTAGTCAAGGTCCATGGTGGTTCTAAAGCCTTTGACCAAGGCAGTCGCGCCAACCATGCGGCAATAGTCAACCAGCAAGCCAGAATCTAGCGTGTCGACAACAATTTTGGTGTTGGCACCAATACCTAATTCGGCAATGCTGGCACGGATAAGCTCAACGCGCTCTTCACTTGAAAATCTTGGTTGTTTGCTCGGGTTGTGCACCACAACGATGTGAAGCTCTGAGAACAATCGTGCTGCGCGCGCAGCGATGTCGATGTGACCGAGTGTGATCGGATCAAACGAACCTGGATAAACAGCGATTGTTGACATGCTTCAAGGTTAGCCGAACATCCGTGTGGTTTATAGGGCTAGGACTTGGCTAGGTTCTCTTGTCGAGCTTGATCAAGTTGCTCGAGCACCTGGGCTAAAACAGGGTGTTTTTCAAGGGTTGGATCGGCAGCCAATACAGCCTCAGCTTCAACTCTTGCCTCTTGAATCAACTGCGCATCAGGAATAACCCTCAGAAGGCGAAGACTTGAGCGGCCACCTGATTGCGTTGCACCAAGCACGTCACCCTCACGACGCAGCTCAAGATCGATCTCGCTCAGCGCAAAACCGTCAAGCGTAGCTGCAACAGCCCTTACGCGCTCTAGCGCCAAACTGCCCTCTTCAGCCGAAGTCAGAAGTAGACACAGGCCTGGGTTTCCTCCGCGGCCAACTCGGCCTCGAAGCTGGTGCAACTGGCTTACACCGAAGCGATCGGCATCAAGAACCACCATTACCGTGGCGTTGGGCACATCTACACCAACTTCAATCACGGTCGTAGAAACTAAGACGTCTATCTCTTTTGCGCTGAACCTACCCATTACCTCTGCCTTGTCTTCAGCTGAGAGGCGACCGTGCAGGGTCTCAATTTTTAGATTCGCCAAAGCTGCAACCTGTCGAAGCGATTCAGTCATGCCAATCGCAGAAGCCAAGAGTTGTTTAGGTTTTTTTGCCATTTCTAGAGCGGCAGCGTCGGTGCCATCCGAGAAAATTAAGTCGTCTTCAGCAATGCCGCCAGACTCGATGAGTTCTTCACCCGGATCATCTTCATCGATGCGAGGGCACACCACAAACGCTTGCCGGCCAGCAGCTACCTCTTCGGAAACACGCTGCCAAGTTCGGGCAACCAGAGCTGGTTGCGACAGTTGCACAACATGGGTAGTGATGCCTTGACGACCCGCAGGCAACTCGGTGAGTGTCGAAACATCGAGGTCACCGAAAACTGTTACGGCGAGGGTTCGTGGAATTGGTGTGGCAGTCATGGTTAGAACGTGCGGTGGCAATTTGCCCTTCAAACGCAGGGCCTCGCGTTGCTCAACTCCGAATCTGTGTTGCTCATCGATGACAATCAAACCTAGGTCTAGAAATTCAACTTTTTCAGCGATTAGAGCATGCGTACCGATCACTATTTGTGCCTTGCCGCTGACTAACTGAAGCAGTGCACGCTTTCGCTCTGCAACCGGCATCTGGCCCGTGAGCAGCGTGAGGCCGATCTTTTTGCTGAGGTCTTCACCGAGAGCTTTCTCTATCGATTTGAAGTGCTGGGCGGCCAAAACCTCGGTCGGAGCCAGAAGAGCCGATTGGCCGCCAGCATCGGCCACTGTCAGCATGGCGCGAAGCGCAACTAATGTTTTGCCAGAACCGACTTCACCCTGAAGCAGTCGATTCATGGGATGTGGCTTGGCAAGGTCACTTGAAATCTGCTCACCGACCTCAACCTGACCTTTGGTGAGAGTAAATGGCAATGCAGAGTCAAACGTTGCCAAGACACCGTCGGTTTTGGCAGTGCGCGGCGTAGCTGGAGTGTGTTGGTTCAAAATGCGTCGGCTAATTAGCGTTGCCTGCAGAGCGAAAGCCTCGTGATATTTCAAGGTTTCTCTAGCCAGCTTGAAATCTTCATTCACCTTCGGTCGGTGCACTTTCTCAATTGCCTCATGGATCGGCAGTAAACCTCGGGCCTTTATCAATTCGGCAGGCAATTCATCTTCGATTGGCGAAAGCGTGTCTAAGACCACTGCCATCGCACGCTGAATCGCCCATGTGGTTACAGCCGAGGCTGCTGGATAAATCGGAATAGGCAGTTGAGCCCAGGCCGCTGCATCTTCATCCGAGATTTCTTCGGGAAAGAGTTCGTATTCGGGATGAGATAGCTGGAGCTTGCCCTGATAGCTGCCAATCTTTCCGGCAAATAAGCCCCTCGAACCGGGGCGCAGTTCTTTTTGGCGCCAAGCTTGATTGAAAAAGGTCAAGGTTATGTGACCTTTACCATCCGTGATTTTTACCTCGAGGATGCTTCCGTTGCGCCCCTTCATTCTTCGCTCACGAACTTCGAGAATGTCGGCCACAACAGTCACGGGTTCGCCGAGTGGAACCTCACTGATCGGAGTTAACTCACCTCTGGTTGAATACCTTCGCGGAAAGTGCGTCAGCAAATCGCCCACAGTTTTAAGCCCGAGATGCTTGCTAAAAGACTTTGCCGTGCGGTCACCGAGCACACGGTCTAGAGTCTCAAGAGAAAGCAGCATGCTTCTATCTTCGCCGACAGGCACAACTCTAAAGGTAGGCTTGGCAAGTTATGACACGAATCATTGGTGGCATTGCCGGCTCGAGACAACTCGCCAGCCCTGCCAAATCAACCAGACCCACGAGCGATCGCATCCGTGAGGCAATATTCAACCGTCTCGACGCACGCGACATGGTCGATAACAAGCGAGTACTTGACCTCTATGCAGGCACTGGCGCGCTAGCACTTGAATCAATCAGTCGCGGCGCTCTATACGCCGCAATGGTGGAACGTGATGGCAAGGCTGCAGCAGTTTGCGTGAAAAATAACCAAATGGTTCAAAAGGCCATGGAAAAAGAGGGTTTCTACGACCAGGTAACCCGAGTCGTAAACAAATCCGTACAGTCTTTTTTGGCAACCGACACTCTTGAATACGATGTGGTCTTTATTGACCCGCCATACGAAATTTCGAATGAAGAAGTTACTGGTGATCTCGAAGCACTCGTACCCCGACTTGCTCAAGATGCAATTGTCATGCTCGAGCGTTCAAGCCGAAGCGGAATGGCAGAGCTTCCAAGCGAATTAGAGCTCGACGAAGAAAAGAACTACGGTGACACCACCGTTTATTGGATTGTTCGCAAACAGTTCTAGATACTGCCTTATAAAAAAATGGACCCCGATTGGGGTCCATTTTCTTTACCGCTAGTTCTTAGTGAAAGAATCCAGGGATGTTGCGCTCTGGCTCACCAATGTAAATCTGCTGAGGGCGACCAATCTTGGTTGCTGGGTCTACGTTCATTTCACGCCAGTGTGCGATCCATCCAGGAAGTCGACCCATCGCGAATAGCGCTGTGAACATGTGTGGCGGGAAGCCAAGTGCCTTGTAAATAACGCCTGTGTAGAAATCGACGTTCGGGTAAAGCTTGCGCTCTTGGAAGTAAGGGTCGGCCAATGCAACTGCTTCAAGTTCTTTGGCGATGTCTAGCAGCGGGTCTTTGACGCCAAGCTCAGCCAGCACCTTGTCGGCAGTGGCCTTGACGATGCGAGCGCGAGGGTCGAGGTTCTTGTAAACACGGTGACCAAAGCCCATTAGGCGAATTCCGTCTTCTTTATTCTTTACTCGGTTTACAAAGGCTTCTACGCCCTCGCCCGACTTCTGAATTTCGGTGAGCATTTCGAGAACTGCTTCGTTTGCTCCACCGTGAAGTGGGCCAAAAAGCGCGTTGATGCCAGACGAGATCGAGGCAAATAGGTTTGCCTGGCTTGAACCTACTAAACGAACTGTCGAGGTTGAGCAGTTCTGCTCGTGGTCTGCGTGCAACACCAGAAGAGTGTCGAGGGCCTGGGTGACCACTGGGTTCTGAACGTAGTCTTCGGCCATGTTGCCAAAGTTCAAACGCAAGAAGTTTTCAACGTATGAAAGTGAGTTGTCTGGGTAAAGCAATGCCTGACCCATGCTGTTCTTGTGCGCATAAGCTGCAAGCACAGGAAGTTTAGCCAACAAACGAATTGTCGATAGCTCAACCTGTTCAGGGTCGTGCGGGTCCATTGAATCTGGGTAGAAAGTAGAAAGCGCAGAAACACCTGCCGCCAAAACGGCCATCGGGTGTGCATTCTGCGGCATGGCGTGGAACAAGTTCTTTAGGTCTTCGTGAACCAAAGTGTGGCGACGAATGCGCTCTTCAAACTTTGAAAGTTCGGCTGCAGTTGGCAGTTGACCATAGATCAACAACCACGCGGTCTCTAGAAAGCTCTTTTGGCCGGCCAATTGTTCAATCGGGTAGCCACGGTGACGAAGAATTCCAGCGGCACCATCGATGTAGGTGATTGCCGACTTGGTTGAGGCGGTGTTCACGAAACCCTGGTCATAGGCGGTAAGCCCAGTCACTGCGGTTAGTTTAGAAATGTCAACGGCTGAAGGGCCGTCAACTGACGGAACTACCGGAAACTCAGCGGTGATGTCGCCATAGTTAATTGTTACTTTGTCGCTCGAGGTCATCGAAGCTCCTACTGCTTTGTAAGTGCCTTGGTTAGGCGTGTGTTAAGCCTATGGCATCGCGCAATCTGCGCGCACCTTCGGCGATTTTTTCATCGGTGGCCGTGATTGAGAATCTGACAAATTTGTCGCTGGTTTCACCATAGAAAGTTCCAGGTACAACAACGATTCCCAGATCAGCCATTCGGTCTACGGTTGCCCAGCAGTCTTCACCCAGAGTCGCCCACAGGTAAAGGCCAGCTTCGCTTTCAGCAACGCTAAAGCCATAGTCGCGAACCGCCGCAAGCAGAATTTCGCGTCGCTCACGATAAATTTCTTTTTCAATAGCAACGTGCTCTTCATCGCCAAGAGCAACTGCCATGGCGCGCTGCACGGGTTCTGGAGTGTTGAGTCCAGAGTGCATGCGAATGTTCACTAACCCCTTGATCAACGAGGCCTCACCAACCGCAAAAGCTGCACGATACCCAGCCATGTTTGACTGCTTGCTCAACGAATAAACCGCGAGCACACCGGCGTGGCTGTCTCCGCAGACTCTTGGATCAAGAACGCTCGGAATAAGTTTGTTATCCCAGTCGCCCCAACCTAGTTCGGCGTAGCATTCGTCGCTTGCCAAGAGTGCGCCCAGTTCACGCGCGCGATCCACGGCAGCCTTCATTTCGGCTACGTCGAGAACGCGTCCGTCTGGGTTTCCGGGTGAGTTGATCCAAGCGAGTTTGGTATTTGCCGGCCATTTCTCTGGGTCGTCTTCAGAGACGATTTCGGCGCCACAAAGTGCCGCACCAACAATGTAGGCGGTATACGCAACGGTCGGCTGAACTACAACATCACCCGGGCCAAGACCCATCAAAAGTGGCAACCAAGAAATTAGTTCTTTCGAACCGATGGTTGGCATAACTTGCTCTGGCGTCAAACCCGCTACCCCGCGACGACGCTTGAACCATTCGACAACGGCTGCCTTAAAAGCTGGAGAACCGCCAGTTGAAGGGTATCCGGGTGCATTGGAAGATGCATTTAGAGCATCTTGAATAATCGAAGGGGTTGGGTCTACCGGTGACCCAACAGAAAGGTCGACTGCTCCCCCAGCATGAAGTGCGGCTTTAGCCGCGAAGGGCTTCAGCTGCTCCCAGGGATACTCTGGCAGTCGATCAAACACGAATTACTCGCCCTGCGGCGGAAGTGCCTTGATCACAGCGTGGTCACTGTCGATTTTGCCAACCTTGGCAGCACCAGCAGGGGAACCGATCTCGCTGAAGAACTCAACGTTGGCCTTGTAGTAGTCAGACCACTGTGTAGGTAGGTCATCCTCGTAGTAAATCGCCTCAACTGGACAAACAGGCTCACATGCACCACAGTCAACACACTCATCCGGGTGGATGTAAAGCATGCGGTCACCTTCATAGATGCAGTCAACCGGACACTCTTCGATACATGCCTTGTCTTTGACATCAACACAAGGAAGTGCGATTACGTAAGTCATTTGCTGGTCCTCTCAAAAACTATCTCTAGTTTAACGATGTCCACGTGAACTCTTGCGCCAAGCGCCAGGTTGAACACGCGGAAAAAGAATAATAAATGCGCAGATTCCGATTGAACCGAAGGCCCAGATGTTTCCTGCCTCGTTGCCTGGGATAAACAGATCGCCACCTGGCTGACGTTGAGCCAACCAGAAAACCGTTGAAGCAAAAGCTGCGGTGAAGAGGTACAGCGCGCCGCGACTTCGTCGCATGAGCCGCAGACCCAATGCTATGGAGGCAACCATTGCCAAAGCAACAATTAGGCCAATATCTGTGGTGCCAGCATCGTTCGCCTGAACCTGGTGAAAAAGCGATCCGGCAACCGCAAAGAGAACACCCAGCGGCAAGGCCCAGAATGAACCAATCACCGTCTTCACCTGTGAGAAATTGCGTAAAGTGCCTCGGCGCAAGCGTTCTGGTCGGTCGTAGCGAACTTCTTTGCCAGGCACCACAGAATAGGTCTCTGCACTTACAGCAACCTGGCTGGCATGCGCTGAAAGCGCAGCCTTTTTGATCTCTGCAGTTTTAGCGCTGCCAATCTCGACATCAAAACGTTCACGCGGTTCTGCGATTACCCAGAACTGTGGTGCGCGACGCTTCTTGGCAAATTTTCTAAGAGCCAAGGATGTTGCCTCATATGCCATCTTGTGGTCGGGGTGCCCAAAGCCACCCTTTTGGTTGTAGGTCAAAACAGCATCTGGATTGAATTCTTCAATGGCTTTGAGGATATCTTCGGCGATAACCGAAGTTGCGGCTGCAGAAAGAGCCATTTCGTCAAGGTCACGAGGCTTAGCCGGCTTGCCAACCGAGTTGATTCTCAAACCAGAATCTAGATAGGCGCGTGTACCTGCGAAGGCATGCTTCACGTTTCCGTAGGCACTCAGTGCTTCACGCAACTCTGTGGCTCGATAGGCACCCATAGCCTGAAGGTTGCCTTCGAGCGGTCGCAACTCCTCTAGCTTGACCTTGCCGCGTTCGCCGCGGGTGAGGGTAAAAACCATAACCTCGGCTTTGGCTGCGACACGATCGGCGATCACATGACCAGTGAACAGGCTCTCGTCATCTGGGTGCGCGTGAACGATAAAGAGTCTCTTGGGATTGAAATTCACCTTAGCCATACAAACACTTTAGGCGATTTTGAAATTTTCCTTGCCAAGTTAGGGTTGCCTAACTTAGGCTTCCCTAAGTAAACAGAAAGTGGGTAAAAATCATGTTGGCAAACTACCTAATCGGTATTCGCGAGGGCCTAGAAGCAGCCCTAATTGTTTCGATCCTGGTGGCTTACCTGGTCAAGTTGAACCAACGTGAAAAACTTCCAACTCTGTTCGCTGGTGTGATTGCGGCTGTCCTGGCATCGGTCGGTATCGGCCTGCTCCTAACCTTCTTGGTTACTGATGCGCCTGAGGGCATCAATGAATTCATCGCCGGACTAGCCTCGTTCATCGCAGTTGGCTTTGTCACCTGGATGATCTTCTGGATGGCGCGCCAAAGCAAAAACCTCGGCGGCGCCCTTCGCGGTCGCGTCGATAAGGTAGGCACCAGTTCTGCCATTGGTCTTGCCGGCGTAGCCTTTTTTGCTGTAATTCGCGAAGGCGCTGAAACTTCGGTTTTCATTTGGAGCTCGACCCGAGCAGCTGGCGAAGGTACTAACGCGGCACTCGGTGCCGTTCTAGGCCTGCTTACCGCGACTGTCCTTGGATACTTGATTTACCGTGGCGCAGTAAAAATCAACCTAAGCAAATTCTTCAAGTACACCGGCGCGTTCTTGATCGTGGTTGCAGCCGGAATCTTGGCTTATGGCGTTCACGAGTGGCAAGAGATCGGACTACTGCCCTTCTTGACCGCAACCAGCTACGACGTAAGCAATGTCGTAACTGAAAACAGCGCTCTAGATCTAATTCTGCGCGGAACCATCAGCTTCAGATCTGCCCCGAGCCAGCTAGAGAGTCTCCTCTGGTTCATCTATGTAATTCCAACTGCTTGGTTGTTTGCTAAGTCTTCAAATGCCAAGAAGGCGGTTGCTGCCTAAACGAGAATAAAAAATCCCCAGCCACAGTGTGGCTGGGGATTTTTTTAGTTTGAGGCTTATTTACCTTCGCTGGCGCGCTTGCGGTTTGAGGCAAGGCGGGCACGAACGGTTGCGTCTAGCTCAACCTTGCGAATGCGGGTTGCCTCAGGGGTAACCTCGACACACTCGTCTTCGCGAGCAAACTCTAGACATTCTTCAAGTGAAAGCTTGCGAGGAGGGGTTAGTGACTGGAACTCGTCAGACGAAGCCGCACGCATGTTGGTGAGCTTCTTTTCTTTGGTGATGTTTACATCCATGTCGTCTGCACGTGAGTTTTCGCCGACGACCATACCTGCGTAAACCTCGCTGGTTGGCTCTACGAAGAATGAACCGCGCTCTTGCAGACCGATCATTGCGAATGGGGTGACCACACCGGCACGGTCGGCAACCATAGAACCGTTGTTACGGGTAGAGATTTCGCCAGCCCATGGGCCGTAGCCTGCTGAGATTGCGTTGGCGATACCGGTTCCCTTGGTGTTGGTCAAGAACTCGGTGCGGAAACCAATCAAACCGCGAGATGGCACTAGGAACTCCATGCGAACCCAACCGGTTGCATTGCTCACCATGTTCTTCATCTGGCCCTTGCGTGAGGCAAGCAGCTGAGTCATTGCGCCCAGGAACTCCTCAGGCACGTCGATGGTTAGGTCTTCCATAGGTTCGTGCAAAACGCCATCAATTCGCTTGGTAACCACCTGTGGCTTACCAACGGTTAGCTCGTAACCTTCGCGACGCATCTGCTCAACCAGAATCGCAAGAGCAAGCTCGCCACGACCCTGAACTTCCCAGGCGTCAGGACGCTCGGTAGGGAGAACGCGGATAGATACGTTACCGATTAGCTCTTTATCCAAGCGGTCTTTGACCAAACGAGCAGTGACCTTAGCGCCCTTTACGCGACCAGCCATCGGAGAGGTGTTGATACCGATGGTCATCGAGATAGCAGGGTCGTCAACAGTGATCATTGGTAGTGGACGAATGTCGTTCGGGTCGGCAAGAGTTTCACCAATGGTGATTTCTTCGATACCGGCAACCGCAACGATGTCGCCAGGGTTTGCTTCGTCAGTAGGGAAGCGCTCGAGAGCCTTGGTCTTTAGTAGTTCGGTGATCTTGACGGTCTGGGTGGTACCGTCTTGGCGAACCCAAGCAACCTGCTGACCCTTGCGAAGGGTGCCGTTGAAGATACGTAGCAATGCAAGACGACCCAAGAATGGCGATGCGTCAAGGTTAGTTACGTGAGCCTGAAGAGGAGCTTCGTCGTCATAAACCGGTGCTGGGATGTACTTCATGATTGCGCCGAATAGCGGCTCTAGGTTTTCACCTTCAGGAAGGGTGCCATCAGCAGGCTTGTTTAGAGAGGCAATACCTGCGCGACCAGATGCATAAATGATTGGCAGCTCAAGGATGCCATCGATGTCTAGGTCTGGAACGCTGTCGTGTAGGTCTGAAGCCAGACCTAGCAGCAGGTCGTGAGTTTCTTCAACAACCTCGTCAATGCGAGCGTCAGGGCGGTCGGTTTTGTTTACCAACAAGATAACCGGAAGCTTGGCTTCAAGAGCCTTGCGAAGTACGAAACGAGTCTGAGGCAGCGGACCTTCAGATGCATCAACCAAAAGCACAACGCCGTCAACCATTGAAAGACCGCGCTCTACCTCGCCACCGAAGTCGGCGTGGCCCGGGGTGTCGATCACGTTAATGGTGATTTCTTTGCCACCAGAGTGATCACCCTTGTAAGCAATCGCGGTGTTCTTGGCAAGGATGGTAATACCCTTTTCACGCTCAAGGTCACCTGAGTCCATGACTCGCTCGCCTACGGCTGCGTGGTCGCTGAACGAACCGGTCTGGCGAAGCATGGCGTCAACCAAAGTGGTCTTACCGTGGTCTACGTGGGCAACAATTGCGACGTTGCGCAAGTCATCTCTGGTGGCCTGAGCCATAGGAACATCCTCATTGTGAGCGCGCCAAGAAAATTTGAACTCGGCGCAGAAATTAATTAGGGGGTGCAGAATTGCATCTTTGAGCCCCTGCCGTTCAAGTCTACCGTCTAATCAGCAAAATGGCAGGTAAATTGCGTATGCTCAAGGCATGCGAGACGAGGCATTACTGATTTACGACGGCGATTGTGCCTTCTGCAAACAGAGCTTGCTCTGGGGCATCAAGAACCTCGAGTGGTTTCCGAAGCACAAAGCATTTCAGAAGCTGAAACCCGAAGAGTTTGGGCTTACCGAAACTCAGGTAAAAAGTGAAATTTGGCTCATCTACGGCGAGCGCAAACTTGGCGGCCACAAGGCAGCATCCTGGATCTTGAATCAACAGAAAAACTACCTATGGCGCCTACTCGGAAGCCTGATTGATTTCTACTCGCCCGTTTCGGCTTTGGTCTACCGATGGGTTGCTAAAAACCGTCACCGTCTACCTGGCGGAACGAAGGAATGCTCACTCGATGACTAGGTTGCAACTAAAGACCGAGATTGCCATAGTTCTTGCTCTAAGCCTCGGCGCCTCAGCTTTGTATTCAGTCGTGTCACTGATTGCCAAAGCAACTGCTCCAAATGGTTTAGCCGCGCAGACCACATCTCTGAATGGTTCAATGGCCAGAGCCGAATGGCTTGATTTGACCTATCAACTGTTGGGTATCTTTCTCGGTCTCGCTCCGGTTGCACTGGTGCTTTACTTAATTTGGCGCGATGGTTTAAACCCTTTCAAGACGCTCGGACTCAATTTTGGCAAACCTAAGCTCTGGGCTCTGGGTGGCCTTGGGCTTGCGGCTGTAATTGGAATCCCAGGGATTGGCCTTTATGTGCTGGCGCGCTTGCTTGAGCTTTCGTCGAAAGTGGTGCCGGCGAACCTACCCGATTATTGGTGGGCAGTGCCGGTGCTGTTGCTTGCGGCTGTTCGCGCGGCCCTTTTCGAAGAAGTAATCGTTGTTGGTTATCTTTTCAAACGCATGGATGACCTGCGGGTGCAACCCCTCAAGCAAATTTTGCTAAGTGCTCTGCTGCGCGGTAGCTACCACCTGTATCAAGGAATTGGCGGGTTCGTTGGCAATCTGATTATGGGTCTGGTGTTCGGTTGGGCTTATCGACGCTGGGGTCGCATCATGCCGCTTGTGGTCGCGCACTTCATCCTTGACGCAGTCTCTTTTGTTGGCTTTGCCCTTGTCGGCAAGTCGCTGCAACTTCCGTAGCCATCAATCCTGCTAGATTTATTCCAGTTGCCAGAAATGGTGACGCTTTTGCTAAATGCAGGGAAAGCCAGTGAAATTCTGGCGCTGACCCGCAACCGTAAATTGAGTTTCTTTCAAAAGTCGGAATGCCTGCGCTAAGCAACTGACTCCTATTTACCGTCGAGGTCTACGGTCGGAGTCGATGGGATAAAACCTTTCGTCTTCGCATCTCCAGATCGCACAAAGCGAAAGGCTCCTAAATGTTTAGG